>Ga0208524_1000309_pt1 | contig 26678 bp, 24 predicted proteins | sample ETNtaG_28_FD_185779 | JGI IMG/M metagenome (GOLD analysis project Ga0208524, IMG submission 185779) | Marine microbial and viral communities from oxygen minimum zone, Eastern Pacific Ocean - ETNP201406SV61 (SPAdes) (version 2) | ecosystem: Environmental > Aquatic > Marine > Oceanic ... | reverse complement strand
AGACCTTGAATAAAACGGGAAACACTCCGGCACCAAAGTGCCAAAGAACACTCAACGTGCCTCGTGATTGGTGGTAGAAAATTGATGCAGATCAAAATAATCATCGTGGAAGATGCTAAGATAATCACAGTAATATAATTATAAAAACTATGCTGGCAACATTATTTTGGAGTGATGTAAGTTAGAAGATATCGTATCTATGGCTAATCTTAAAACCGAATTCTGCGGACTTGAATTCAAGAATCCAATCGTGGTTGCTTCGGCTGAGACCGGCAATAGTCTGGACAACATTAAAAAATGCATAGATTACGGCGCTGGAGGAGTCATCATCAAGACAGTGGGCGACATCCCGGGAATGCAGACCCTTACTAATAACTCCAAGTATGCAATATTGAACGACCAGGGGGAGTTGATTCGAGGAAGAGTGAATCAATCCTTCTTCTTCTACAGTCGATCAGGATATGCGAAAGAAGATTACGCGGATTGGATTCCAATCCTGCGCCAGGCGCAGACCTATGCGCAAAAACAGGGTTCGCACATCATCGGAAACATCGCTTCTAATACGATTGAAGGCTGGATCAAACTTGCCAAAGTAATGAAGGAGTGTGGGATCCAACTGGTCGAACTTAACTATCAATGCCCTCACCCCACGGATTATACAGAACCAACCGAAGGGAATTGGATTGCGCAGGACCCAAGTGTCACAGCGGAGGTCACACGTCGAATTCTCGAGGTGGTCGACATCAAAGTTATGGTGAAGCTCACACCTGAAGCACACAATCTGACCTCAATCGCGAAGGCCGCGCATGATGCTGGTGCAGGTTCTATCGCCGTAAACAGTCGTTTCGTCGGGTTCGCGGTGAACGTAGAAAAGGCTGAGCCCTATATAGGTGGTCTGGCAGGTATTGGTGGTCCCTGGATCAAGTATCTGACCTTGCGTTGGATACACGAGATCTATTCCATGTACGGCATACCAATATCGGGATCGAATGGTATCTATAGTGGTCGAGATGCGATCGAATATTTTATGACCGGTGCAAAGATTATGCAGGTTTGTTCAGTACTGATGGTGCACGGAATCGAATGGTTGCCTAAGATTATTAAGGATATTGATAATTTTCTTGATGCGCACGACTATCCCGATCTGGAATCGATTTACGGCATTGCTTCGCGCAAGTCAGGGACGTTGGAACAATTATTCGAAGCGGAACCAGTTTATGCAGTGGTGGATCATGAATTGTGCAATTTTCCTAAATGCACCAGATGTGCAAAAGTTTGTTTCTACGATGCCTTGCTCGTTGGTAGTGATAAGATTGAGACGCAACCTGAAAATTGCATAGGTTGTCTTCTTTGCGAAAGCATTTGCCCTTTTGATGCCTTGCATATGACACCGGACAAACAGTTTGCATTGCATGCTTGATCGAATCGTTAGTCATACCAAAACAACTGCATTCCAGGATCAAAAACGTCTGATATTTCAAAAATGGAATCTGTCATGGGACTAGAATTTATTGAAGGTAACGAAGCTATTGCACGCGGTGCTTTAAAAGCTAATTGTAATTTTTTTGCGGGCTATCCGATCTCACCGTCATCTTCAATTGCACATCATATGTTGAACAAACTGCCCAGGGTGGGCGGTGTAGCGATTCAGGGAGAAGATGAGATTGCATCAATTGGCTTGTGCATTGGAGCAGCTATGACCGGAGCGAAAGTGCTGACGGCAACAAGTGGGCCTGGAATGAGTCTTTACAGCGAGAACATTGGTCTTGCTGTTAGCGGCGAGACACCATTGGTCATTGTTAATGTCCAACGCCAAGGGCCTGCGATAGGTTCTTCTACCAAGGGGGCCGAGGGTGATATTCTCTTTACACGCTGGTGCACTTCGGGGGGGCTGCCGATGATAGTTCTAAGTCCTTCCACAGTGTCAGAGGCGTATGAACTCACCTATCGAGCGTTCAATTTGGCGGAAAAATACCGCACTCCGGTATTTTTGCTGACCAACAAGGAAATCGGCTTAACGCGAGAGAGTGTGAATTTAGAGCGAGTTGAACTACCACAGCTAGTGGATCGCACACGATCAACGATAGGCGGTTCATGTCTTCCATATCGATTAAAAGCGTTACACGAAGTGCCTGAATTTGCTGACATTGGTGGCGGCCAAATCACTCGATTCACGACATCCAGTCATGACGAAGCAGGATACTTCACCAGCAACCCTAAAGTCATTCAGAAGATGATTGATCACTACGCAGCCAAGATTGAAAGTGCCGAAGAGGATATCGCTCTCTTCAAGCAAGATATCGAAGTAGGCGCTGAGATTCTGATAATCAGTTACGGCATAACCTCACGTTCTGTTGTCGTAGCAGTCAAAAAGATGCGTGAACAAGGATATAAGGTGTCATCGCTTACTTTGCAATCTCTCTATCCGGTGCCAAGAATTGCGCTCAGCAAAGCTCTGGTGGGTATTAAGAGGATAGTTGTTCCAGAGATGAATATGGGCCAATACATTCAGGAGATTCAACGCCTGATTCCTGCAGAGGTCGAAGTCATTGGCGTAAACAAGATGGATACCACCTTGTTATCGCCTGATGAGATTATTGAACGAGGAATCTTGTCATGAGCTCCGTTATCGATACTTACTTGACCGACGAGATCGGTCCTCTACCGTTCTGTCCCGGATGTGGGCATGACCCGCTGCTCAAAGCGTTGGATGAGGCGCTTGTTACACTGCAACCGGATCCGGCCAAGACTGTTATTGTGACTGATATCGGTTGTATTGGGCTGTCCGATCGATATTTCACCACACACGGCTTTCATGGTCTACACGGTCGTTCAATAACCTATGCGTGTGGCATGAAGCTTGCGCGTCCCGAACTTACTGTCATCGTCCTGATGGGGGATGGTGGCTGTGGGATAGGTGGCGCTCATTTGTTGAATGTGGCACGCCGTAACATCGATATCACACTGTTGGTGGCCAATAATTTTAATTACGGAATGACGGGTGGACAACATTCGGTATCGACGCCGCTCAGCGGAATTACTCCAACGACACCAATGGGTAACCTCGAAGGCGCGATGGACCTCTGCGAAACCGCCACCGCTGCTGGTGCTGGATGGGCCTATCGTGGTACCACCTTTGACAAGGATCTCCCGGACCGTATCGCGGAAGCGATAACCCAACCAGGGTTTTCATTGCTTGATATCTGGGAAATGTGCACAGCTTATTACGTGCTCCGCAATAAACTGAAAAAAAAGGATCTAATGGACATCATGGGTCGAAACAACTTCAAGTACGGTCTAGTGGCTAACAACACTCGTCCGGAATACGGATCCCAATACCGCGCGACATATGTGGACACGGCCACTCCAGAACGTAAACCACGCACAATTGAAATCAAATTCGACAACAACGTCACGCGTCAAACCGGCATCGTGATAGCGGGTAGCGCAGGTCAGAAAATCCGCTCGGCCGCGGGATTGTTTGCGCAATCTTCGATGTATTCAGGGTTGAGCGCTACGCAGAAGGTTGACTACCCCAATACGGTGATGACCGGGCATTCTGTCTCCGAAATCATTATCAGTCCTGAGCGCATTAATTACACGGCTATCGATACTGTTGACTACTTTGTTTTGGTATCAGAGGATGGATTAAAAAATACAAAGTCCCGCATTGAGAAACTCCCATCCACATGCACACTGTACGTTGAAAAATCTCTCAAGCTGCCGCACACAGAAGCGGAAATTATTCGTTTGCCGTTAATGGCTACTGCCAAAAAGGTCAATCGTCTTTCCATTGGTATTGTGGCCTTAGCTGCACTCGTGAAAGACTCTGGTATTATTAATTTAGATGCGTTCGCCGAAGCGATAGCAGCGTTCCAAAATCCGGCGGCCGCCGAGATAAGTTTGAGGGCACTAGACGCAGGTTCAGCCCTGATTCAGGCCGGAAAAGAAGTAGAACCAATGATAGTCAGTTCGTGATGGACTGTGCACAACAAAATCTTCAACCAGACAATGAAATTGTCAGACAGACATTTACATTTACATTGTCTTTTTCTGATTGGAATTCGGAACAGTCCAATAAGAACGGAAATTGTTTACAACCCTAAGGAGAATTTAAATGAGTGGAAAAATAGAAAACAAACTGACAGAGCTAGGTATAGAGTTGCCGGATGCCCCTAACCCTGTCGCCAACTATCAGCCTTATGTCATAAGCGGAAACCTGATATTTTTATCAGGACAAGTGACAATCTGGAATGGAGAAATGAAATATAAAGGAAAGATTGGTCGCGAATTTACTGTTGATCAGGGATATAAAGCGGCGCGCATGTGTGGACTAAACCTGATTGCACAAGTACGATCGGCCTGCAACGGTGACCTAGATAGGGTCAAGCGGGTGGTAAAACTTGGCGCATTTGTCAACTGCGTAGAGGATTTTAAAGAGCATCCGAATGTTGTTAATGGGGCCTCCGACTTGATGGCTGAAGTTTTTGGCGACGCGGGTCGTTGTACAAGAACAAACGCGGGTGTTCCTTCGCTGCCTTTGGGATTTGCGGTGGAGATTGATGGAGTCTTCGAAATCGAATGATTAAATCAAAGCCAATGGCTTAAGATAAGGCCGAGGCTAAAATTTTTATTTTTTTTGAGGTCAGTTAATCTGACTCGTATTTATGGTTGTTAAACACGTATATTAGGGGATGTAGTAAGTATGTTGGTATTTTGTGCGTATTGGGAAGGCACGGTTCGAGAAAATCCAAAAGAGTTTGATCGCTATGTCAGCGAAGTACATCTGCCATTGGTCGCCAAGTATCCGAATCTACAGAAACTTCTGTATTTGAAAGGAGAGACCAAAGGAGTAGTTACGCCGAAGTATTATCAATCATTTGAACTTTATTTTAATTCATGGGAAGAGTTTGAAGTGGCAAAAAATTCCTCTGAGCGTGCTGTCGCAGTCGTGGATGCAAAGAAACTTGAGATGATGTTTGTAGGCGATATATATCACGTTGTGTATGAAGTTCACGATTTCTCGTAAGATCCTATTCTCAGTCAGCCAAGGAACTTAAGGTAACACTCCGGCACCAAAGTGCCAGAGTGTAATGATTTTAATTATCTGTAAGGATAACCAGCTTTTTCCATAGTGTCTGCATATTTATTAAATGCATCAACTACTTTAGCGCAGCGAGGACTTATCTTTGAAGTTTCAGCCCAGAACTCTTTAGAATCTTGAACTACGCCAGCCCATTCATCTGCAGGCAATCCAGTGATTTCCATTTTTTTACCATTTACTCGAAGATCTGCCTCTCCACCCCAGTACCATACTTGTCGATAGTAGTGTGATTGATCGATAGATATTTTATAAAGTTCTTGTAGTTTTGGTGGTAATTTATTCCAGCTCTTTGTATTAGCAAAATAAGAACCAAACCAAGCTCCAGTAATGGCGTTTGAAAGTGCATAGTTGCAAATATCAGCCCATCCAACTTCATATGCTTCAGTAAAGCCGCACCAGCATACTCCGTCAAGTTCTCCTGTTTGCATGGCAACTTCCACATCGTCCCAAGGCACGATTACAGGTATCAAACCGTATCTTGCCATAAATCTACCAGCCGTAGGAACACCGAACACTCGAAGACCTTTCATATCCGCGAGAGTTTTAATAGGTTTTTTTACCGTAAAGAGAATACACGGATCCCACGCACTAGTGCTTAGCCAGGTGACATTATCTACTTCACCGTATGCTTCGGCCCAAATATCATTTAACCCGTAGTATTTAAATAATGCTGGTACGTCCAAACTGAATCGAGTGGCAAAAGGAAAATAACCGCCAAATATTTGAATATCAACTGGAGAGCCCATTGTGGCATCATCACTTTGAACTGCATCTATGGTGCCCGCTTGCATTGCTCTAAACAATTCATCAGTTGGTACCAGTTGATCAGCATAATAAAGCTCAATTTCCATTTCACCATGTGCTGCTTTATTGAAAGCTTCAACTTGAGGTAAAACCACATGAGCTCCAAGAGGCGCACCAGAATATGTTTGGAGTCTCCACTTAATCGGATTAGTTGCAGCGTATCCATAAGGAGCGCTAAGAGTTGTTGCTCCAATTGCTCCTGCTGTAACTAAACCCGCCTTTTTAATAAAATCACGGCGTTTCGTTAACTTAGATTTTTTTTGCATATATTCCTCCAATATAATTTAATAAAAAAATTGTAGCTGTAAAATAGCTTGATGTCTACGCAATTAAACTAGAAATTATTCCTAAAAACTCAGGAATATTAGCGTTTACCTGACACATAGTCTGGTAGCCAAGTAGCAATTTCAGGAAATACCATTACAATTGCCAAGCCAATACACATCACTAAAACAAAAGGTATGATTGATCTATAGATATCGGCTAGTGAAATTTCACTTGGAGCCATGGCTCTCATTAAGAATAAGTTGTAACCAAATGGAGGTGTCATATAAGCGATTTGACATGTAATGGTATAAAGAATGCCATACCAAATTGGATCAAACCCAAGTGCGATTATTAAAGGTACGTACAAGGGTGCAACAATCACTAACATCGCAGTGTCATCTAGAAACATGCCCATTAAAATATAAGATAATTGCATCATAATTAGTACGCCCCACGGACTAAGTTCCCACCGCTCAATAAATAAAGTCTCAATTGCTTTCACCGCACCAATGCCATCAAATACAGCTCCAAAACACAATGCTGCAAGTATGATCCACATAAACATACAAGACACGCCAAGCGTTTTTCTTAATGTTGCTTCAATTACTTCTTTATTTAATTTCCTTTTAAAGAATGCAGCAATTGTAGCACCGAGTGCTCCTACAGCAGAACATTCCACCAGACTGGCAATACCCATAAGGAATAATCCTGTCATCGCAAAGAAAATAACAAAGGGAGTAATGCCAGCTCTTAAAAGTTTAATTTTTTCACCTAATGGCATTTGCCTTTCTTCTTTTGGCAGTGTCGGACCAAGCTCTGGCTGTAAGCGACAGCGTATATAAATGTAAATGATAAACAAAGTAGCCATAAGCAAACCTGGAAACACTCCAGCAAGCCATAGCCTGCTCACTGGTTGACGTGCAATCATTCCATACAACACAAGAACAACGCTTGGAGGAATCAAAATACCAAGGGAACTGCCCGCTTGGACAACGCCTGTTATCATTCTTTTATCATAGCCCCTGCGAAGCATCTCAGGCAAAGCAATGGTGGCGCCTATTGCCATTCCAGCTACGCTTAAACCATTCATTGCGGAGATAGCGACCATCATTCCCATCGTACCAATTGCTAAGCCGCCCTTTACACCTCCAAAATAAACATGGAACATACGGTATAAATCATTTGCTATTCCTGACTCGGATATCATATAACCCATATAGATGAACAGTGGCAGTGTAAGCATCGGATACCATTTAAATAACTTCCATGTTGCGGTATACGGCATCTGAATAGCTCCTTCCCCCCACAACAACAATGCTGCTGCTGCCGATACAAAACCTATGGCACCAAAGACGCGTTGACCAGTTAGCAACATCAAAAGCATAGTTACAAACATAAAGACGGCAATGAATTCGTAGCTTAAATAATCCGCAATCAATTTATTTCTCTTTCCGTTACTTTCGCAATATCTTTAAAAAACATGGAAATGGATTGAAGTAACATTAATGAAATTCCAATTAACATAATTGTTTTAATAGGCCATACATATGGCGCCCAGGCAGTGAATAATCGTTGGTTTGTTTCAATGGTATAAATTAAGCTAGAAATAGATCCGTACAACAAGGTCACTAAATAGAAAACCAAAAAGAAACTTGTAAACGCATCCATCTTAGCTTTATTATGATCTGAAAGTTTACTATAAACTAAATCCATTCGTACATGATCCCCCATAATCATAGAATACCCCCCGCCAAGCAAGTAGTAGCCCGTTATAATAAATTGAGCCATTTCGATGATCCACATCAGAGGTATGTTGATGATATTCCTTGTTACAAAAGAAAGGACAAGTATGAACATCATTACAAAAACCATATACATGGTTAACCGACCGATCTTGATGCACAACCAATCTACAAAGTTAACATATAAACAGATTATTTTTGGCATATTATATTATGGGTATTTTGATAAATAAGTCTGCGAACAATAAAATAACACAATTATAAAAACAACTACTAAAGATGCTAATGTATGAAGAATTAATTAAACCTATTTGGGTCAAAAGGGGACAAATCTAAATCAGATTTTCTATCATTGACTAGTTCTGTCATCACTTTTCCTGTGACAGCTCCTAGAGTCCAGCCAACATGTTGATGGCCAAAAGCATAAAATACATTTTTGTCTTTTCCGGATCGTCCAATTACGGGGAGGGAATCAGGGAGTGTGGACCTGAATCCTAGCCAGGTTGATTTTACTTTTCCCAAAGTGGGTATTACTTTTCTGGCCTCTCTTTCTATCATCTTTAATCTTTTTGGATTCGGATCCTTTTGCAATCCAGCCATCTCCACCGTTCCCGCTGCCCGTATCCCCTCCTCTATTTGTATGAGATAAAATCCAGACTGAGACCATCCAACTGGCCGGCTAATTACCTTTTTTTCATTATCAAATAAAACATGGTATCCCCTTTCTGTATCAAGAGGAAACCTATCACCTATCATTAACGCCAGTTCTTTTGACCACGCGCCAGCACTGATAATGATATTATCAAAATCAAATGCATTGTTCTCAGAAATAACTGTTATTCCATTTGCAGTGCTATTAATTGCCGTAATTTTTTTATTTAAGAAAGATCCTTCATTTAAAAGAAATTTTTCAAATATTTTTTTACTTACTTTAATTGGACTTGTCGTATGTCTGGAACCTTCAAAAATTAAACCGCAAAAATACACAGGGGCAATGTTGGGCTCCAAGTCATTAATTTCAGCAGCATTTAACTCCCTGATGTTTACACCATTTTTTTTTCTTAGATCAATTGAATATCTGGCTGCCTGATATTCTTTTTCTGTTTTGTACAAATATAATGTTTCGTTATTATTGATATATTGATAGACATCTATTTCCTTAAACAACTGATCATAAGACAATCTTGAGTGTTTTAAAAAACTAGCTAAGGAAGATGCTATATATTCGACTTTATCTCTTCTGCAATTTTTTAGGAAACTTATCGCCCAAGGTAAATTTTTTATCATATATGTAAAATCCATTGCTAAAGGACCGTCTTGCCTTAAAACCATAGCTGGTAAATCTTTAAATATTGTCGGAGAATTAACAGGCACGCACGCATAATCAGCGAACGTGCACGCATGGCCAGAACTTGTCATAGATCCTGGCTCATTATGGTCAACCAGCGTAACTTTAAAGCCAGATTTTTGAAGAAAATACGCTGAACAAATGCCTACAATGCCAGCGCCAATAACTGCAATATTTTTCAATTATACTTTAACGATGAGCTATGCCGCGCATTTTTTCAGAGCGCCGACGTAATAATTCTACGGTTGTGAGTAAAAAAATTGACAGAGCGACAAGGCACGTCGCCATACACAAAATTACCGGGCTGATTTCTTGTCTTATGCCCGCCCACATTTGTTTTGGTATCGTTAGCTGATCCAAACTTGCCATAAACATCACGATCACAACTTCATCAAACGATGTAATAAAGGCAAATAAAGCCCCTGATATAACTCCTGGCAAAATAAGAGGCATTATCACTTTAAAAAACGTCCTAATTGGTCTTGCCCCTAAACTTTGAGATGCTTTAGTCATATTGGTATCAAACCCAACAAGCGTTGCTGTTACGGTAATGACTACAAACGGGGTTGAAAGTGCTACGTGTGCTAAAATTATTCCTGTGAATGTGTAAACGAGATTTATTTTAGCATAAAAGAAAAACATACCGGCTGCTGTTATAATCAAAGGAACTATCATAGGAGAGATGAGAATGGACATAATGAGCCCCTTGTAAGGCATGTGTGGTCTGCTCAAACCCAAAGCGGCTAAAGTGCCAAGAGCTGTCGCCAAAAAAGTTGATATGCCTCCAACAAAAAAACTATTCACAGTTCCTATCATCCATCTATTACTGCAAGGTGTCGTTAGGGTTTTATCCGTGCAAATACCAACCATGTATCGATACCAGCGTAAAGACCAAGCTTCCGGTTCGGGAGGCCAGGCCAACATGCCTTCTGTAAAAAGCATAAAAGGTGACTGACTAAAGGAAATGGGAATTATAGCGACTAGTGGAGCGATAAGAAAAAAGAAAACGACAAAACAAAAAAATAAATAAAAATAATAATATGTTCTTTGTACTGGGGATGCGTAACTTGGTAATGCCATATTATTATCCTAACTTGATATTATCAATTCCAACAATTCTATTATAAAGCCAATATAAAACTAACATTGCCGCAAGAAGAATTGCTCCTAAAGCTGAACAAAGGCCCCAGTTTAATGTTGTTTTTAAATGATAGGCAATCCAATGCCCGATCAGTTGACCATCTTTACCTCCAACTAATTCTGGTGTGATAAAATATCCTATAGCTAAAACAAAAACTAACAATCCTCCCGCGCTCATTCCTGGAATTGTTTGGGGAAGATATACGCGAATAAAAGCTCTTGCAGGCTTTGCGCCCAAATTTTGAGCAGCGCGCATATGACTTTTTGGAATAACTTTCATCACACTATACAAGGGCAAAATCATAAAAGGCAATAGTATTTGCGTCATTGCAATGATGGTTCCAGTCATATTATAAACCATCTGAATCCTCCCATCATCGCTAAGAATGCCAAGCCAGACCAAAACACCGTTGATCACTCCATTTTGCTGCAACATTACAATCCAGGCGGTTGTTCGAACAAGTAAGGATGTCCAAAAAGGAAGTAGAACGAATATCATAAGTAGGTTGCTGTAACGAAGAGGTAAATTAGCCAATAAATGTGCTACGGGAAAACCCAAAACTAAACAAAAAAATGTTACGTAAACACTTACTTTAAAAGTTTTAATCCATGTTGCAACATATAGTCGTCTGTCTTCCTTTTGCATGACAACATTTGAATCTTGATCAAATGTTCTGTCAATGGCATTCCAATAATATATTGATGTAGTTTCATTCAGCATCTGCTCCATAGAGTACCAGAATGTTGGATCCGCCCACCCCTTATTTATTTCTATAAGTGCATCTTTATAAGATGTTGGGAGTTCGCCAGATTTAACAATTTTATTTATTTGCCGTCTTGTTTTTTTTATTAAACTTTTCCAACCAGACTTAGTATAGTTCATTCGCGTAATGGCTCTTCCTATTTTCATTTTGTTTCCATAAGCAATATCTTCAAATAAAGCCCGGTAGACTGCTTCAGGCGGAAGTTTATCTTTTTCTTTGTCCCATTTTTTGTACTCTTCAAAAGTTGTTGTATATACTTCATTGATTTGACTATCATCAACACTTCTTAGTAACATGTCTGCAATTGGAACAATGAATGTAACAATGATAAAAAGTAAAAGCGGGAAGACTAAAAGAAAGGCCCTAATCTTATTTTTTCTTTCAGTTTTTCTTAAACTGACTTTAAGAGGTATGCCGTCTGTTGTTAAAATTTGATCCACAGTAGAAATATCAACCTCCTAAAAAAAAGGGCGAGATATAATCTCGCCCCTAAAAGTAAATTAAATTTACCTGATAATCAAGCTTAGTTACCCATCCAAGCGCCATAGCGCTCGTCGATTTCCGCTCCGTTATCAGACCACCATTCAGGATCTCCCATAACTGAAATTTTCAGTCTTTCAGGAGTATTCGGCATATGATCCATCACGTTAATTCCAGTATGGAACCATGGTTCACCGGCTTCGATAATTTCAATACCTGATGCTCTCATTGGACCATAAGTAATGTATTTCGCTTGCTCAGCTTGTGATGCAGGTGAGGAAGCGTGTATCATCCACGCTAAGGCTTCATCTCTGTTAGGTGAACCAGTTACTAAACAGATATACTCCTGCTCAATTACCTGTCCTTCCCAAATATATTCAAAGTTTTCACCTTCACTTAGGTTGGCTGCACCAACACGACCGTTATACGCAATAGACATTACAACTTCACCACTTTTTACTAGTTCAAGTGGCTTAGATCCAGCGGACCAGTGAACAATGTCATCTTTGATCGTATCCATCTTAGCAAATGCTCTGTCCACAGCGCCAGATTGATCCTTAAGAACTATATAAACAGCGTCAGGTGCTACACCATCAGCAACAAGCGCCATTTGGATAAATCCGTTCGCCCATGTATGAACCCCTCTTTTACCAGGAAATTTCGCTGTATCAAAAAAGTCTGCTATTTTTGATGGTTTTTCACCAGAGAATGCATCCGGATCATAGAATACAACGTAAGTCCAGAAGATTTGCGGAGCGCAACAATCTGAAAGATTAGTAACACCACTGTTAGCCATATCATCAATCATGCCGGTTCCATCAGAAGCTGCTGTAAAGTTAGAGTATTCTCCAGAGATATCTTCGAATAATCCTTCATCACAACCTGTAATTGCTTGATCAGGAAGAACGTCAACAACATCCCAAACAACACTGCCACTTTCAACTTGTGCTCTTACTTCACCAAGACCACCATTATAGTTTTCAAACTTCACAGTAGCTGCGTCATAAGTATCCACGTAAGCTTTTATTTGGCTCTCAGTGTAAGCGCCGCCCCAAGAAGCAACCGTTACGTCAGCGCTTGCTGCAAAGGGAAATGCTAAAAAAGAAGCAAATAAGAAGGCTTTAAATAATTTTGACATAAGTTTCCTCCTCCAATTTATTTAAGTTAATTTAATTAAGTAGTTTATGTCTCAAATGCCGAAAGTATTAACACGACTGAGCTTTAAAAAAAAGAGTTAAATATAGGGAAAAAAGAGGAAAAAGAATAAAAAATTACTTGTGGTCTAAAGCTCTGATATCATCAGGGCTCCATGATAAATTAATTGATTTTCCTTCTTCTAGTTGAATATTTCCTTCATTGGGGATTTTTACAATAAATTCATCATTGCCACAGACATCAAGTCTAGCTCTAATATGATCACCCAAATAAATAAGTTCTTTAACTACGCCAGTAAATACATTTTCACTCGTATTACTTGATGAATCAACTGCTACTCTTTCTGGCCTGACTGAAAGTTGAGTTTTTTCACCAACAGAATCTACATTAATTTTAAGCGCTCTCACGCTCCCACCACCATCCAGATCAACGTTGCAATAATTACCGTTTAATTCTTTTACTGTCCCTGTCATTCTATTATTCTCGCCAATAAATTGTGCTACAAAAGAATTTTCTGGATTTTCATATAAAATATCCGGGGTTGATAATTGCTGCACGACGCCATCGTTAAAGACAGCGATTCGGTTAGACATTGTTAAAGCTTCGCTCTGATCATGAGTTACATATACCACTGTGATGCCAATTCTTTCATGAATGTGCTTAATTTCATATTGCATTTGCTCTCGTAAATTTTTATCCAAAGCTCCAAGAGGTTCATCCATTAATACTAAACGTGGCTCAAAAACTAAAGCACGAGAAAGCGCGACACGTTGTTGTTGACCTCCAGACAATTGAGCGGGAAAACGTGTGCCAAAATCACCCAGTTCAACCATATCAAGCGCCTTTTTCACTTTATCTTTAACGTCTGATTTAGATAATTTTCTCACTTCCAGGGGGAAGGATAAATTTTCTTGAACAGTCATATGAGGAAATAACGCGTAATTTTGAAAAACCATACCAATTTCTCGTTCATAGGGAGGTATCTTGCTGATAGGCTTTTCCTGTAAATAAATCTCTCCATTGGTTGGTGTTTCAAAACCAGCTAACATCATTAAGGTTGTTGTTTTCCCTGAGCCTGAAGGGCCTAACATTGTCACAAATTCACCTTTAGCAATGTCAAGATTAAGATTCTTAACTACAAGGACTTCACCGTCATAGCTCTTATCTATTTTGTCAAATTTAACAAACGCTTTTTCCTGAGATGACAATTTCTCTCCTTTTATAATTATTAATGTGTTCGTAATGTAATTCAATAATGAATGTCAATGATAGAATGTAGTGTATAAGATGTATAATCAATAAGAAAACAATTTTATGCATTTTTTTGGCAGCATGTCAGCAATTGGCGCTGGATTCTTCTTTGGCTTCATAGCACCTACCACTAAACTTGCTTATCAATTTGGCGTGAGTGTCAGTCTGGCTATTTTAATAAGATATTTTGTAGCAAGCTTGTTAATTGCCATTCCTATGCTGTATTACAAGCCTAGTCCTAATATATTTACAAAAAACATAAAAAAATACTTATTAATATCTTTTGGATCAATATGCTTAACACTGGGTCTCTTAATATCAGTCATGCATATTCAGGTAAGTTTAACGATATTAATTTTTTATACATATCCAATAATAATTCTATTTTCTTCTATTTTTTTTAAGAAAGAAAAAATAAGTCATACCAGAATTTCTCTTTTTTTCATTTCATTCATAGGGTTGATATTCGTTTTAAGCCCTTCTTTTCAAAAAATAAATTTTACCGGTTTTGGCTTTGCTTTTTTAGCGGCAATAGGAGCGGCCACCATGATTATTACAAACCAAAGAATGTCAGAATTAAAAATTAATCCTATTCATATCAATGCATTTACAAATATTTCTAATCTTATCTTTTTTTCAACCATTATTTTTTTCTTCTACGATTTTTCCCTGCCAGCTAATTTTAATGCCTGGACTTTTATAATGATCGCATCTTTCTGCTACACAATTGCCTTCTTTCTACAATTGTTGGCCATACCTAGGATTGGACAATCTAAAACGGCCCTGCTTTTATACGCCGAGCCAATAGTGGCCATATTAAGCGCAATCTATCTGCTGGATGAAAGCTTAAATAACTATCAAATATTTGGAGCTGTGTTAGTTTTATCTAGCCTGGCTTTTGCTACATATATTACCCAAAAAAATTAAAAAAACCCTTTCATAAATTCCAACCAGTTGGTGCCAAGAATTTTATATGCATCTTCTTCCTTAACGCCGCTTTTTATTAAACCTTCATAAACATTTCTCAAATCACTTCCTTTGGTGAACCATTCGGGCTGCTTGGGCCAGGCAGTGCTTCTGCTTGTTGACTCTCCGTAATCTGTTTTTTTCGTCCACTTTCCATTACGCATCCACATTACCACTTCATCAGGCCAATTTTTACATAAGTCCGAACCAATGCCAATATGCTCTATGCCAATAAGACTGATTAGTTGTTTTACCATTTCGCAAAAATCTTCAATTTTGCAATTTCCATTATTTTTTAAATGATAAGGATACAAACTTAATCCAATGAATCCATCTTTCTGAGCTAACGCATTTAATACTTCATCATCAATATTCCTTTTAGACTGATGAAAAAAATTCGGATTGGCGTGGGAGATGGCAACTGGTTTGGAAGAGTTATTAATGGCATCCAAACATGTTTGTCTGCCTGCGTGGCTTAAATCAACTATCATACCTAAACGATTCATCTCTTCAATTACTGCTAAACCAAATCTGCTGACGCCTGAATCTTTTGATTCAAAACATCCTCCTGCAAGAGGAGTTTGATTATTGTATGTTAATTGCATAAATCTGAGTCCTTTTGAAAAAAACTTTTCCACTAAAAAAATATCATTTGCAATGGGTGCTGAGTTTTGAAAACCAAAAATAATTGCAACTTTATTATTTTTTTTTGCCTCAATGATATCTTCAGTGCTTCGAGCGAAGCATATTATGTCTTGATGTTGGTTAAAAAGTTTATCCCACTCATCAATTTTCTGGAATGCTTCCTCTGTATTCTCCCAGTATACCAGAGTTGCATGAACGGCTGTTATCCCTCCGTTCCATAAATCTTCAAAAATCTCTCTATTCCAATTGCAGTATTGCAAGCCATCAATAATTATTTGCTCTTTGAACTGATTTTTCATTACTGGACTTTAATTAATATTTAAACTGCTTTAATTATATATATAACTTAGCGCTATGTTACAAATATCTCCAAAAGATCATAATGCATCTTCAAGCATCATGTGCTTGGAGCGAATGGGAAGTCGCTATCCCTCACGCCTGAGCTTTTCAAGAAGCATGTTAAGGACTATGGTCAAAGAAAAATGGGGCGTTCAAATAATAAAATTTGACCTGGACGAACAAGGCCATGGTTTGGTCATTTATGAAGTTGAAATATCAAAGCGCATATATTCTTTTGCATGTTTTTCAGAGTACATTACAGATCGCGAACGAAGCGATAGGGTTATAGCTGAAAAATGGGACACAACTTTTGGGCTTCATATTGGCAAAATTTCAGCAAATGATATTGATCGATTAAAAGAAAGCATTCCTTTGCAAGAAGCTGGGAGAAACTCACCTGAAGAAATAGTGTTATGCAGAGCCAACAAAAGTGTAAGACTCTTTGAAAAAGTAGTAAATTGTCTGTCAAATGGCGAGCAGCCTGATATTCATGGCATCAATGAAGTGGGATACCTTCTTCGAACTACCGCTGTGTATGGAAGCGGAAAGTATGGGCTTTCGGATTTTATGAGAACAAAAGAAACAACTCAATTTAATCAACCATTTAGAGCTGAAATGTTATCAGTATACCTGGTTCGTGAATTCAGCATTCAATTAGTTGAACATATTGCATTTCACCGCAATCCTGAAAAAGCAGTGAAACTAAACTCAGGCATTAAACAACATCTGGGAATTGGAAATTCCACTGGCTTGGGCATGGCTCCTTTTATTATAAAACATCCAAAACTGATTCATAAATGGGTGGATCAGTTTGAAAATGCTTTAGACAAAATCAAACAGTTTAAGTCTATTGGAATAGATTTTTTTGAAAAATATATTCTTTTGCTATTGAAGGCTCAAACACATCTGAAAGAGGTGCGAACAACTGATGGATTTCAAAAAGAAAAAAATGAACAATCTTACAAAGATGTCAAAAAAATTATCAATCACTGTAAAGAAATCAAAAAAAAATCCATCGCAGGATTCAATTGGCAAGATTTAATTAATTTTGCTGAAATGAATGTCTGCTTTGACGCGCAAGAAATAGTTAAAGTTCAAATTTTAGAGCTGTATCCTGATGTTACAGATGCAATTGCAGAAGATATGTCTATATCAGATGATTTGTCTATCGACACATCCTCCACAGTCAGTGATTTAAAAGAGATGATTGAAAATGATTACAATTGGGCAATTAATACTGACTTTAAAGTAAAAGATAATACGTATCTATTCTGGTATGTGTCGGAAGAAAAATTGGAACCAAGATTAGGAGAACGATATAACGAAAATGGAGCTGAATTAGAAGAGCCCCTGGACATAGGCAGAATAGTTTATGACTTATATCAATCAATAAAAAATATGAATGCTCAAACTTTTTCTTTAAATATTGCGGAATTTTTACTTTTATACCCCCAGCATCGAGGAATCATTCGTCGAATACATACTCTGGCAAATCATAAATTTGGTGAAGTGAGAGACAACATTATCGCTAAAACTGTATTACCCATAAACATGCTGCGTTTTAAATTATCTTTTTTTGGCGCTTCCAGATATGATCCAAAATCAGACAGATGGGTTCGAACTAGTTTTTTTCATGGCGCTCCATTTTATGAAGATCTCAACATAGATAATGTTGAAGAATGGGGATTTGCAACTATGAATTCCTATCTCTAAATCATGCCTTTTTCCTATTATGAAGTTTACATCACTTGCTTGAGAGCCTTTAATGGAATGGGTTTTCCATACGGAGCGGATGAAGACGCCGCTTATTTAACGACTTGGTTGGAACTTCATAAACTTAAGGGAATAAACAGATTGGCTCAGTTATCAAATATAATAGACAATAAATTCAACGCGAAAATTGATTTAGAAAAAATTAGATCTTCATCATCAATTGATCTTCAAAACATTTCCTTGCTAATGAAAGGGCCGGGACTCTTTGATTACTTTTATCAAAAGACGAAAAAAAATCACTGTTTAAAAGTCGTATTAGAAAATTGTATAGATCCCATTTTTGTTATCCCGTTAGCTCAAAGACTTGCTGAAAAATTAGATTTCATAAGCGCAAGATGGCTAAGTGGTAAAAGCAAAAAAATTGGAATGAATATCGTAAAAAATAAAGTTGAGGTCGGAGAATTAGATGATGATATATCCATGTTAGGTAAGCAGGTAATTTTACATTTTGTAAAAAATAATGAAACCTCTCAAATAGAAAAATTAAAATTGTGTAAAATAGAATATGAAATTAACGAATCCACAAAACAAAAGAATCTTGAGGAATCACTAAATCCAAATGTTGATGACTGGAATATTGTTTCAAATTTAGCTTGCAGAACTTTTGTTTCCATATCAGAAGAATCAAGAAAAAAGGGGGCTGGGGGAGGTGATGATAACGATTAAATCATTAAGTCTTTTTACTTGTTTTTCCAATTAAAATCATGCCTACGCCAATCAAAATTATTAAACCTCCAATATATACTTTTGTACCTGGACGCTCTCCCAGAAATATTATAGCTGTTAGAACCCCCGTGATTGGCAACAATAGCATAACAGGCAGTATTTTGTTTATAGGATAACGACCTAGCACATAGTACCAAATGCTATAACCCAAGGCATTCATTAAAATTGCTAAATACAGAACGATAAGCCAGGCTCGATAGTCTGCGGACCTAATATGATTAAGCACATCTCCTTCTAGAATTTGTGAGGCTATGATTAATTGCGGACCAGCGAATACTCCGAGCCAAGCTGTGAGAACAATTCCATCTAATTTCTCACTAACTGGTTTTGCGAAAATTTGTCCTAATGACCAGGTAAACGCGCCGCCAAGCACTAATATGACGCCTAGATATTTTCCTTGAAGATTTGGGGCTCCTGTTAGAATGACCAAACCAACAAAGGCAACAACAAGTCCGATAAGGTTTTTTGAACTAGGTTTTTCCTTTAATAACAAAAAAGCAATCAGCACGCCAAAGGGCACTTCACATTGAACAAAAAGAACGGCTGATGATGCATCGATGATGTTCAGTCCGGAAAATGTCAGTGAATACTGAATCGTGCACCCTATTATTGAAATGAATAAAATTTGTTTTAAATATTTTCTTGGTATGGGAAACCACCATGCAAGAATAAGACCCGTTAAACTCCAGCGCAATCCATTGATGAGCATAGGGGGGAATTGCTCCATCCCCGGTTTTGTAATCACAAAACCCACCCCCCATAACAATGGTACAGAAATGGCTAAAATAAAATCGCGAACAGGCATTAATGAAAAATCTATTTATTCCTTAAAAAAGGAAGGCTGCAAATTTGAACCTCAGATATCTTATTATTGAACTTAAGAGTGATTTTTTTTAAATCTTCATTGATTTTAGTATCCAACATAGCCAATCCAATATTTTTATTGAGTCGTGGAGAATAAATGCTTGAGGTTATTTTGCCTATTTTCTTTTTATCAGCATATATTGGCAGATCATCAGGAACAAAATAGTCAAACCTCTCTCCCATAATTTCAACCCCGACTAATTTTTTATTATTCCCCTTTTGTTTGATTGAGGCAAGGGAGGCCTTAGATAAAAAATCTGCTTTTTTATCCAAATTTACAAATTTTCCTAAACTAACATCATAGGGATTTTCCTTTAATGTCATATCGCTTCCATACGAAAGCATGCCGTTTTCAATGCGGCTAATTTGAGAGGGACCTGCGGGTGCTATTTTGTATTCTTTGCCCGCTTCCATAATAACATCCCATAAATCATTACCTTTAGTCCCGTCCTTCAAATAAATTTCGTATCCAGCTTCTCCGCTCCATCCGCTTCTTGCAACTACAACTGGTATGCTGTTAATTTGTGAATCTTTAAAATGAAAAAACTTTAAGTCTTTTGCCCAACCGCCTAATACTTTTTCCATAACGTTTGGCGCTTTTGGTCCCTGTAACGATAAAGGTGACACATCAGGTTCACATAACTGCACATCAAAATTATTTGCCGAAACCACGCCCAAACACCAAAGCAAAACATCGCTGTCAGCAGTAGACAGCCAGAAATGATTTTCGGCTATCTTTAATAAAACCGGATCATTTACAATACCTCCATCTTTTTCTGTTAAAAGTAAGTACATGCATTGCCCAACTTTACATTTAGATATGTCTCGCGGTGTAATGTATTCGACAAACTTTTCAGCATCCCTTCCTTTGACTTCTACCTGTCTTTCCCCAGCAACATCCCATAATGTCACGTCCTTCACAAGTGACCAGTAATCGTTAACAGATGAATTATAGTATGCAGGCATGTACACTCTATTGTAAACAGTGAACCCTTTGCATCCCCATTTCATTGTTGATTCAAAAAATGGAGATTTTCTTATTCTAGTGCTAAAAGAAATTTCTGGATTGAGTTCCATAAAAAAGATGGCAGTTCTGTAACTAAATAATATGCAAATTGCGAGAAAAATTACACAAAGCCTCGCATCCCGTTTCAGTTACACGCAAAGTTTCGCTAACTTCAAGCCCCCATGTGTCCATCCACATTCCAGCCATCAAATGAAAGGTTACATTTGGTTGCAAAACAGTCATATCATTTTTACGTATGCTCAAAGTATGTTCGCCCCAATCTGGAGGATAGCCAATGCCAATTGGATAACCGCATCTTGAATCTTTCTCTAAACCATATTTTGCTAGCACATCCCAAAAAGCAACTGCTACATCGTGGGCTGTGTTTCCAGGTTTTGTACTTTCTATAGCCCTCTCAACCCCTTCATTTGTAATTTTTAATGTATCATTAGTTTTTGGATCAGGTTGGCCAATATAAACTGTTCTGGACAAAGCGCAGTGATATCTATGTTTAACTCCGCCCAACTCTATTATGGTACCCTCATTCTCCTTAAATTTTTTATCAGTGGGAGTTAAGTGTGAAGCAGAAGCAGAAGCTCCACTCGCTAATATGATGTTTAAACCTGAATACTCCCCTCCAATTTGAATCTCTTCATCGCCACCCAAAAGAGTGTTTTGTATCTTTCCTGCAACAGCACTTTGTTTTACACCTGGTTTTATTTCATTGTAAGCTGTTCGCATTCCGGCTTGAACTAATTTAGCGCCATCTTTCATATGCGCGATTTCAGAATCTGACTTAATTAATCTTATCCAATTAACCAATAAATACGCATCTTTAAATTTTGCATTTGGGCATTGTTTGATCAATCGGTCATGGCTTTCTGCTGTGTAATAGTAACTATCCATTTCAACACCAATACTTTTGTTAGACCATTTATTTTCATGAATACAATTTGCGACAAAATCAAAAGGGTGTGAAGGAGGAGATTGAATTAAGTCTTCAGGATAACCAAAAATATTTTCATGTTTTAGATAAGTTGTTATTCTTGCTCCATTAACGTCCTGCTTTCTTCCAAACCATAAAGGTTCATCCTTATCAAGTGCAACAATTACACCTTGAGGTACGTAAAAAGACCAAGCATCATATCCTGTTAAGTAATTCATATTTGAAGGATCTGTGAGTATTAAAACTTCAATACCTGCATCACTCATCTTTTGTTTGACATTATTTAATCTCAAAGAAAATTCTTGAGGTGTAAAATTCATAAAATTTTTCTATTAGTTTTAAAAACTTTGTCTTTCAAGTCAACTATCTTTCCATGATTTCATAACCAAACTGTCTGGCAGTCTCTAATAAAATTTCCCAAATAGACAAACCAAATCCTCTTGGTATTAAAAGATAGTAATTATTAGTTGAAATCTTGAGCAATTTAATGCTTATATGATGAATTGCGGAGCTTGCAGATGAAGCTGGGGGGAATTTATTTTCTCTAAGATCAATTGGCAAATGTCTATTAAGCAGTAATGTCGCATGATCACCGGATACATTAATACACGTAAAAGAATGAGACATATCTAAATTTGTTCCTAATTCACCGGGAAAATCTAATTTTTTTTCTAGCGTCCACCATTTAAAGGGCTCCATCCTCCAAATCGAATATCCTTCCTTTATGATACCTTTGTTGAAACTTGGTGAATTATTTACATTTAATTCTTTTTTAAAAAAATTTTCTGTTTCAGGTAAAGTATTCGGCCAACAAGCCAATTGTTGCAGATGCAAGTTGCTTAATTCTTTGAATCTAACACTTATTTGCTCATCCAATGGATAACTCCCCGGGAGATAACTGGGGTCTAAAGCTGAATATCTTTTATGCATACATTCGCTGTCCTTCTGGATCAATCATATGAGGAGATACTACCTGTATTTCCATTTGTTTATTTCTTACGGGGTCGCTCCCTATCACTGTTTTGTTTTTCCATCTTTCCACACCGCCCTGAATAAAACCAATACCAATCCAATGACCGAGCTCTGGTGAATGAGTAACTGATGTAATCCGTCCAATGCCAAATCCTTTAATATTATTTTTCTCGCATACCAATGTTCCTGCATCAAAAGTCTCTTTTTTATTAACTGGGAAAAAACCCACTAACTTTTCTCGATCCTCTGAATCTAAAACACCTCTTTTTCTCATTGAACTTCCAATATATGATTTTTTTGTTGAAGCCATTCTGCCCAAACCTGAATCATCTATGGTTACACGTCCATCAAGTTCAGCTCCGGTGACGTGGCCCTTCTCTACACGAAGTGCTCCTAACGCTTCAAGGCCATACAAACATCCGTCAAATTTTTTAGCTGAATTCCAAAGTAGATCCATTACTGAATGAGCATAATCGGAGAACGTATACACTTCATATCCAAGTTCTCCTGAAAAACTTATGCGCGCTATCCTGCAAGGTATGCCCCCTTTTAATTCAGTAGAAATGAAACCCAAGAAGGGTAAATTCTCATTTGTTATTAGGGAAGGATCTTCAACACATTGATTTAGAACTTCACGAGTTCGAGGTCCAGAAATTGCTGCAGCTGCCCATTGTTCCGATACACTTGTGACATTCACTTTTAAATCCGTCCATCTCGTTTGCAACAATTCCTCAAGCCACGCCATAACTTTTGCTGCTTGAGCTGTTGAAGTTGTCATGAAATACTCAGTTTCTGATATCCGCCAAGACGTTCCATCATCCATTACCAAACCATCATCGCGTAACATAATGCCGTATCTTGCTTTGTTTACGGGTAATTTCGCAAATGGATTGGTATAAATTCGATTCAAAAATTCAGTAGCATCAGGTCCTTGAACTGCTATTTTGCCTAATGAAGTAACATCACAAATGCCAACAGATTTACGTACGATTGTAGCTTCTCTAATATAAGCATCACTGAGTGTTTCATTCTTTTGAGGATAATACCAAGGTCTCTGGTAAAGTCCTGCTTCAATCATTACCGCGCCATGATCCAAATTCCAATGATGCATTGGCGTAGCACGAAGTGGTCTAAAATGTTTTCCTACATTCCGCCCTGCAAGAGATCCTATTGAAACTGGAGTGTATGGAGGTCGAAAGACTGTAGTTCCCACTTCAGGAATTTCTTTATCAAGAAGATCCGCCATCAAAGAAAGGCCAATAATATTCCCCATTTTTCCTTGATCGTTTGCCATTCCTAAAGTTGTGTAACGTTTTAAATGTTCAACTGATATGAATCCTTCACGATGCGCCAAGCGAACATCATCTGCTGTTACATCATGTTGATAATCTACAAAACTTTTTGAACGTGGATGATTATACTTTACTTCATAAAGAGGTTTGATTGGATTCTGCCATCCTCCCTCTTTTGGAAAAGAATAATCTTTTTTTGACAAGCCTAATTGATTCATTGCTGCTAAAGAACCGGCAATACCTGATTTGATGCAATCTTCTTTGTTCCATATGCCTCTTGCAGAACCGATCATTGTAATGTTCTCATTTGTATCTACAGGAAGAAAACAAAGGTTTTCAACATTCCATTTAGGACGAACCCCTCGGTGGGATAGTAAATGAACGGCTGGTGACCAGCCTCCGGACATTAAGACCTGATCACATGGAGTTGTATCAATTTTTTTATATGTGGAATGCGTTGCATCAGCAATATCCAAACTTTCAATCTCTCTTGAGCCATTAATATTGTAAGGAACTGTTCCAAACTTTATCTGAATATTTTTATTTTGTTTAATATCTAAATCAATATCAGCTCGAGCATCTAAAACTGTTAGATTTGCCCCTGCGTTCGATAGTAATTCCGCAGCAGAATAAACAGAATCATTATTCGTGGTAATGACAATATTTTTACCAGTTAAAACACCGTATCTGTTTAGATAATGTCTTGAAGCATTGACTGTCATAACGCCAGGTATGTCATTATTATTAAATGCTATATGTCGTTCCAACGACCCTGATCCAACAATTACGTGCTTAGCTCTTATTGTCCAAAATCTTTGGCGAGGAATGTCTTTATTTCCATAAGGAATATGATCTGTTACTCTCTCCAAAACTCCCGCAACGCAGTTATCATACAAGCCAAAGGCCGTGGTTCTTTTCATAACACGAATACCAAGAGTTTTAAGTTCGTTATCAACATCATTATGATCAAAACTGTCTTCTGCTAACTGGTCACCACCCAAAAGACTGTCTTGTTCCACTAATATTACATCTAGTTTTTTATTTGCCGCTTCTTTTGCTGCTGCAATACCTGCAACTCCGGAACCAACAATTAATATGTCGCAAAAATCATGAGCGTGTTCATAACTATCAGGATCAGGTAAACGAGATGCTTTCCCCATACCAGCAGCTTTACGAATAATTTTTTCAAAAAACATCCATATGGACGTTCCTTTGCCCCATTCAAAAGGCGGCAAACCCATAAATGTTTTATAATAAAATCCAGCAGCTAAAAAACGGCCCAGATAATTATTTATTCCGCTAAAATCAAAATTGACATTTGGAAAGGCATTTTGCCCTGTTGAATTTAAACCTTGGTATAATTCTTGGGTTGTCACTCTGACATTTGGATCTCTCCTGTCAGCAGTACCGATAGTAACAAGACCGCCTGATTCCTCCACACCACATGACATTATTCCTCTTGGACGATGATATTTAAAACTTCTACCAACTATCTTAATATTATTTGCTAATAAGGCTGAAGCGAGAGAATCACCCTCATATCCAAAATAATTTTTATTCTGCCAGGTAAAAGAAAATATTTTTTCTCTATTTATTTTTCCATAATTGTCTAATCTTTGTGAACTCATTTTTTTGACTCTACCAATTTCTGCAAATCTGGATGACAAGGTTTAACACTTGTAATTTCATGGGTCACTGTAGAGCGTTCAACTTCTAACCACATTCTACAACCATTCAGATGATGCCATGTTTCTTTTTGAACGCCGCAAATATTTTTCCGAAAAAAAATTGCTTTCACCCACTCTTCCTGTGGTGCGTCTAAATCTGGATATTGTATTGAAGCATCTCCTCCATAAGTAAATTCACTATGGTCTCTTTCTCCGCAATAAGGACAATTAATGCGTATCATATCAACCGTGCAACTTTGGATCTGGTCCGGCACCACGTTCATCCAGGTTGATGCCTTGCTCAAATCGCTCAAGATTGTGATGTTGAATATATTCATGCGGTTGTTCGTTTGCCATAAGATCGGCGAAGTACCATCCAGAAGCAGGGCTTGCTTTAAATCCTCCGTAATTCCAGCCTGCGTTAAGATACAAGTTAGAAATAGGTGTTTTGCAAATAAAGAATGAACCATCCATTGTCATATCCATAACTCCTGACCAGTGTCTTAATAAGCGAATTCTTCCTAAGCATGGAAGGATGGCCATTGCCGCTTCAGCTACATCTTGAATCATAGGCAAGTTTCCCTTTTGGGCATATGACTTGTACCAATCCAAATCACCTCCAAAAACCAAGCTTCCCTTATCAGATTGGGAAATATAAAAATGCGCTCCTCCCACGCCATATACAACTACGTGATCAAGAAAAGGCTTGATGGACTCAGTCACAAAAGCCTGAAGCTTGTGCGATTCAATTGGAAGATTTCCCAAATCAGCCATTTGCCATAAACGTGATGTGTGACCTGCAACGGCAAAACCAACTTTCTTTCCCTTAATTACGCCTCTTGAAGTTTGCAAACTTTCAATCTTACCATTTTTACGCGTTACGCCTGTGACTTCACAGTTTTGAATAATGTCAACTCCGAGAGAGTCAGCTGCCCTGGCGTATCCCCATGCAACCGAGTCATGTCTGGCATTACCTGCTCGCGGTTGAACAGCGGCTCCTAAGATTGGAAAGCGTGCGTCATTATAATTTAAATGAGGAATATTTTTTTGAAGTACATCCAGATCCCATAATTCTCCATCCGTTCCATGCAGTCTCATAACATTGTATCTTCTTGCGGCCGCATCCCTTGCAGCAGGTGTATGAAAAAGAGATACGTGCGCTCTCTGACTGAACATCACATTGTAATTTAATTCATGACTTAAATTCTCCCATAATTTAAGGGAATGTTCATAAAATTGATGGTTGCCTGGCATCATATAGTTGGAACGAACTATAGTCGTGTTTCGACCTGCATTGCCTCCGCCTATCCATCCTTTTTCCAAAACTGCTATGTTATGTATATTATGATTTTTTGCTAAGTAATAAGCCGTGGCAAGTCCGTGTAATCCGCCCCCAACTATAATGACATCATAATTATCTTTAGGTT
>Ga0208524_1000305_pt1 | contig 26760 bp, 29 predicted proteins | sample ETNtaG_28_FD_185779 | JGI IMG/M metagenome (GOLD analysis project Ga0208524, IMG submission 185779) | Marine microbial and viral communities from oxygen minimum zone, Eastern Pacific Ocean - ETNP201406SV61 (SPAdes) (version 2) | ecosystem: Environmental > Aquatic > Marine > Oceanic ... | reverse complement strand
ACCAGAACTATCCCAACCCCTTCAATCCAACTACTACCATTTTGTATGATCTGCCAGAAGCCGCTATGGTTCACTTGGTGATCTATGATGTCTTGGGTCGGCAGGTGAGAACACTTGTCAATCAGGATCTAACCGCTGGTTACCACAAAGCCGTCTGGGATGCCACCGATGATTTGGGTAGACCTTTAAGCGGGGGTCTTTATATTTACAGGATCAAGGCTGATGGTTATTCTAAGACAATGAAGATGGTGCTGCTGAAATGACGGGGGTACGGTCGGGATGAAAGAAGCACCCAGATTGTCTTTTGAAATCAGCACCCAAAAACTGTATATTTTAGGCAGAAGATGGCCGTGATTTAAACCAACTTGCGGCGGCCTAAAAGAAGCAGCTAAATCGGGAATCCAGAACCCGCTTGCTGCGGGTTTTTTGTTTCCGGAAGGTTATTTGACATAGCATCAGGAGTTCTTGCGAGAGCAAGACGGCAACCGAGCAAGAGACGCTGCGGTGCCTAGCCTGGAAGGACCAGGCATGATGTACGGTAGGACCCGAAAACAGTCTCAATGAGACCGCCTTCGGGCGGTTTTTTGTTTCTACCCGCTTCCTGATGTGTCAACCAAAAGAAAGGAGAAGAAAAATGGGTAAAACAATCAAAAGTGTCTCAGCAAAGCCTGATGATCCCATGTTCACAGGAGCTACCATCATATCGGCGATAATGCGGCCAGAGCTATCGCCGGAGGTAAAACCGAATAGAACAAAAGTGAACAAAGGAAAGAAGAAGCACAAAGGAAAGTCAGGTGAGTAAGCTGACGCCACAGAGCAAAGTTGGGGGTGCTTCGGCATCCCCGCCGAAGCTCTTGGTTGAAAAGGGGAAGGTGCTAGTATGGAGGCGGCTGATGAGAAATGAGAGACATTCATTCGGTTGCGAGGTAATTGACCGGGTAAGAGGGCTGGCCGTCGGCATTTACATTTTACACTTGATGGATCTAGTACTAAGTCATATTTTTATTCATCTTACTTGAAAACTAGTGTTCCATTATGTCTATTGAACTTGACTTAGAATCCTCAGAAGAGCTTGAGATATTCTATTCAGCCAAGACTTCCCAAGATTCCCTTGAAAACGCAATGAGTATTTGGAATGGAGAAAGATTCCCAGGCGGACCTGTTGTTGGAGGGGGAATCCTTTTGTCCATAGTGAGGGGACTCAATTTATACCGGAGAGAGCTGAGAGAATTAATAAGCCAATTAGATATTTCTAAGTGGGCTGAGGTTAAATCTTTAATAAGAATATGTCAGGCAGTAGAACCGGAACCTATATCTATTAGACTAATAAAGAAAATTTGTGATCAAGATTTCATAATAGATAATGTGATCCAAGAAAAGGACAAGGAGAAATTATTTGGAAAATGGCACCCTCTTTTTGAGGGTGAGATGTTTTCTAGTTATTGTAAGGCAAAAAGAGCTCTTCTTGATAAAACCGGGAATCTTCAAGACTCCAAAATAGAAAAAATTGTAATGGCAACAGCAGAAAAAGACCAAAGTTGGGGACAAATTATTCTAATGGTGATTGGACGGTCACTTGATTATGCAAAAAAGAATGCAACTAACCATCCACAGTTAAAAGAAGAGCTTGAGAGTGTTGCAATTTTGGATTTAGAGCTGAGGCAAAGGATTACAAAGAGTGAAAAATTATCCTTTGGTAAACCTAATAATCTGAATACTAATAAAGAGATATGGTTTGGAAATATCTATCACCTTGCTGATGAGTTGAGATCACATAAAGAGTCGGGCAAATGTGAGACATATCAAGAAGCATATAAGTATGGAGAAAAAAACTATATTGTAAAAGGTAAGGAAATAACCGCTAAACAACTTTATAGGAGTTTTCACAAGGCAGTAGCGGATGGCAGATTAGACGCCCCCAGATCATGAAAATCTTGAGTTTGGATCATACATACCCCTACATACTAAAGTAAGTATAATAAGGATGGAAATTTCCATGACAAAAATAAGGAAAATAAGTCATGGAAAAGAAATACCTAACTAAGAAGCAGCTTAAAGCTGCAACCACAGCTCCCGGTTACACTATTGACTACCTCCGGGAGTGCAACCGATTACCCATAGTACATCAGGCCGAGGGTCCTGGCTATGGCACCCTTTATCATCCCGATGCTATTCAGGTTGTAATAGACCATCTTTCCAAGAGAAAGATCCATTAGGCAAGTGTATTTATTCAGATTCCTTCATGACCACTAAGGGGTTTTGTGAATACACTGGTCTATCCCGGCAAGTAGTCTTTAGGGCAATCCGTAAAGGTCAGTTAAGAGTTTCCAAGGCTGCTATAAGCAACAGGTATCGGAAAAGCTGGTGGATAAGTGGATGGATAAGAAGTGAAAATGAAAGTGGCAAAATATAAGCCCAAATTGAATTGGGGTATTTTCTACCCAAATGACCTTTATTACTCCACGGCGTATCAGTCTCTAACGCTACCCGCAAGAGACTTACTTCACTGCTTGATGAGTGAAGTTGACTTGAGAACAATCCCAAATAACAAGCGTCGGAAACAGGTGATATATCCCAATAATGGAGAAGTGTGTGTTACCCAAAGTCAATTCACAAGCTATTTCAGTTACGTAAAAACAACTTACCAGAACGCAAGAAATCTGTTAATTGAAACTGGGTGCATAAAAATGACATACCGGGGTGGCAGAGGCAAAGGCGATCATTCAATGTACAAAGTCTTGACTCTGCAATATGTTCCAAAGGACCATCAACGCTGGAAACAATACCCTGATAAGAATTGGAAGCATGAAATCCCAAAATCCAGGAATCAGCTTATTGGTGTAGCAACCCAGTTCCAGAAAGGAAAGAGCGGAAGAAAACCAAAAAACACCCTATTAAAAGAGACCCTTAAGGATGTCTATCACCCTATTGATATGGACTCTTAACTGGATAAAGGGCCTATTCAGATGTACTCTTGACATGCTAGAGGAATACTTTAAGTACATAAATAAAGAGAGTTACACTGATTGCTGTCCAGTTAAAAACACTCATTCTTGTGCCCATGAAATTAGGCTATCCAATTAATTACCATAGGGGTGAGCATGCTCAGATATGATAAAAGAGAAACTTGAGTAACCCTTTTCACTTTGGCCGTCACAAGAACATTCTGTACCTGATAACACGTTAGTGTGAGCAATATTTTTGGTGCTCAGAGTTAGAAAAAAACATCCAATGAATCAGCTTTACAGCGTCAAAGAGGTAGCTGAACTATTCAACCTCAATTACCGAAGTATTTTGAACATGATCACGGTGGGTGAACTCAAGGCTTATAAGATAGGTGGGGTTTACCGTATATCAGAAAAAGAGATCTACCGTTATCTACAATCTGCTGAGGTTGAATCATTCTGGAAATAAATGAAACATATTCAAACAGATGAGCGGTTGGGCTATATTTTTGTTATAATGGGACTGCCAAGATTGGAAAGAGCGTCCCTTAAACCAATAATAAAAGGAGGTAACTAGACAATGTCCAGCCTTTACAAGCGTCGTGACAGTAACTACTACTGGTGGACGGCGTGGTACAAAGGCAGGAAGGTCTACAAGTCAACCAAAATGACCCAGAAGCACTTAGCCAGAAAAGTCCAGAATGAATGGGATTATAGGCTGGTGCTGGGTGAAACTGATTTCATAAGCGGTAAGGTGCACCCTACCACTGCGGTGGGTCCCCACTTCACCAACTACCTTAGATTCCTTGAAACAAGGAAGTCTCGGGATACAGTTGAGACTGCAACAGGAGTATTACGAAGACTGAAGCAGTACCTGGATGAAATCAATGTCACCAACATAATGGACATTACGGTTGAAGTGTTGGACAATTACGTTGACTGGCTTGATAATGCTCCAAAAACCAAGAAAAATCACATCGGTGTCATTTTTCTAATGTTGGAGCAAGCTCGTAAGAAGGATGTAATCCAATCCAACCCAGCTAGCGACGTTACCCTACCAGGCATAGTACAGGTAAGAAAGTATCGCCTACTTGAAGAGATTGATTTAAAAATCATCTTTGATGGTGCTGGTGCTTGGGAACCTTACTATCAATTCCTGTATCATACGGGACTGCGTGCAGGGGATGTAGCTAGGCTCAAAGATAGCAACATTGACAAGGAGAATCGGAAGATTGTTGGACGGATAAGAAAATCACGAAGAGTTCACGAGATTCCGCTATCTGATGCATTACTTCGGTTTTTGCCATCGGGGACTAAAGCCCCCCTCTTCCCTACCCTCTATTCTGAAAATGATAGAACGGTGAAGGACAATTTGGCTAAGCCCAGGAAATACATGCAGGCACTCCTTGAAGTGGCCAATAGGCCAAAAGCAACGTTGCACAGCTTCAGGGTTACATTCAACAACCAGTTACGGGATTTGGGGCTCTCAATGGGAGACCGTCAGGCCTTGCTGGCTCACTCATCAAGTGAGACTACCAAGATCTACACACACCCCAACTTTGATCTTGCCCTAAAGTATGTGAATCAAATAACTGATTTCACAAAACGTAACCAAAACGTAACCAAATAAACGACACAGTGTTACACAGAAGCACATTCTTTTACATAGCAAAAGACCCCAATCTCTCGTCGAGAAATCAGGGTCTTTCGTCAGTAGCGGGGATAGGATTTGAACCTATGACCTCCGGGTTATGAGCCCGACGAGCTACCAGACTGCTCCACCCCGCGATCGGTTTAATTTAACACGAAATCAGCCTGCTGGGCAATCGCTCCGTGAGGAACTTCAGGACCGCTTAAACTGGAGTCTGAGGGGTGTACCATGAAGATCCAACCCGGCCCTGAACTGGTTTTCCAGGTAGTTGCGGTAAGAGACGGGGATGAGATCGGGAAAGTTGCAAAATAGAGAAATCCTTGTCGGACGGGAGCCGGTCTGTGTGGCGTACTTGATCCGAATATGCTTGCCTCGAACCGCCGGTGGGGACAGCTTCTCCACGGCGCCTTTTAACACACTGTTGATCTGTGATGTAGCATGCTCCGCGGACCATGCGGCGTAAACTTTTTCACATTCCCCAAGAAGAGAGGAGACACGCTGTTTCGTCTTGGCAGAAACAAACGCAACAGGATAATCTTTGAGAGATGAAAATTGGTACCTTATCTCTTCCTTTAATTCTTTCATTGTGTTGGTACTTTTTTCCACAAGATCCCATTTATTCACCGCAAGCAGAAGGCCTTTTCCCTCCCCGATCACTTCTTCTACAATCTGCTGATCCTGCTTCAGGAATCCTCTTTCGGCATCGGTAACCACTACCGCCACATGGGCATTCTCCAGAGCCCGGCGCGTTCTCACCGTTGAGTAGAATTCCACATCTTCTTTCACTTTTGCTTTTCTCCGGAGCCCGGCTGTATCTACGAGAATAAACTTTTTACCGTGGTACTGCAGCTCCGAATCGATGGCGTCCCGGGTGGTGCCGGGGATATCTGTTACGATGGATTTGTCTTTTCCCAACAGCCGATTGGTGATGGACGATTTACCTACGTTAGGGCACCCCACAATGGCCACACGGATATTGTCCTTCTCATCCTGCATAGTCCTAACGGTGAAGAGGCGCTCTGCCACACCGTCCAGCAAATCTCCTATCTTCCTTCCGCCCAATGCTGAGACAGAATGGAGAGTCTCCATTCCAAGCCCATAAAATTCAGCGGAGAGTGATTCCATTTCATTGTTGTCAATTTTGTTCACCGTGAGGATGGCCGGTTTTTCTGAGAGCCTCACCAGGTCAGCCAAAACTTCGTCCGATGCTACAATACCATCTTTTCCGTCTACCAGAAAAAGGACCAGAGCAGCCTCTTGCAGAGCCAGCTCCACCTGCTCACGAACCGCAGCATCAATGACATCCACTTCATGAGGGATGTAACCACCTGTATCCACCAGCCTGAACTGTTTGCCGTTCCATTCAACGGTCTCATAGATGCGGTCCCGGGTAATCCCCTCTTGCTCATCCACAATAGCGTGACGCTTCTGAACGATGCGGTTGAAAAGAGTTGACTTCCCTACATTGGGCCGGCCGACAATGGCAACTATGGGTAATTGGGACATGGCGAAATTTAGCTGTGGATCCTGAGAAACAGAGGTCTGTTTAGCTGAGCGCCCGAAGGGAATCGAACCCTCATGACGAGCTTGGGAAGCTCGGATGTTACCTTTACATCACGGGCGCATATATTGGTGAAATTTAGCAGGGAGCCTTGGAAATAAATCATAAAAAGAGAAAAATGGCCGGGTTTCTCCTTGACTCAAAAGGCGGCGAAATCTATATTTTACCTACGACTCGCGGGGCATTCCACTTCGGTTCCTGATCCAGTGGGGTCCTTAGTTGTATAACATAACTTGGAGTAGCCAATGGCAGATGCCATGCAGTTCGAATTTCCTGTATCTGGCTCCAAGGAGAAATCCTCGGGCAAGATTATTGGAAGTCTCGATATTGAAAAGAAAGATGCGGAACAGGGCCCTGAAAGTGACCTCCCGGAAGTTTTAGGCGAAACTACACCTGCACACTATACCTTAGAAGAATACTATAAGGAGGACGAGCTCGGACAGGAAGTCCTTCAGAAAAAGTATCTCGCACCGTGGGAAAATAATCCTTACGATATGTGGAAGCGGATCGCAAAGGCTATGGCTTCCGTTGAGAAAGATATTGATCTTTGGTACAAAAGGTTCTTTACCATTCTTGAAGATTTTCGATTTGTTCCCGGTGGCAGGATTATGCATGGTGCCGGACGGGATGACATTACCACCACACTGAACAATTGTTACGTTATTGCTATCAAGAAAGATTCGATCAAAGCTATTTATAATGCCATTCAGGATGAAGCTATCACCTACAAATATGGCGGTGGGTGCGGCCACGATCTTTCTGTACTCCGCCCCAGCAGATCAGCAATCGGCGGGACCGGCGGTGAATCATGCGGACCTACGGGTTTCATGAATCTGTTCAGCGAAAACACAAACACTATCGCCCAGCACGGACGGCGCGGTGCAAACATGCAGACCATCCGCGTGGATCATCCAGATGTGAAAAAGTTTATCAGCATTAAACGCGGTAATGTGGATATGGTGAAATATTCCAACATCTCCGTGTTGCTTACCCATGAGTTCATGAAGGCGGTTGAGGATGATACAGATTTTGATCTGAAATGGGGCGGCAAAGAATACGACACTGTGAGAGCCCGAGAACTTTGGGAAGAGATTGTAACATCAGCCCACGAAAGTGCTGAACCGGGCATCATCTTCTGGGATACCATGAAAGACTATCACAATGCGGAATACTGTTCGCCCCTGGTCTCAACGAATCCTTGCGCTGAACAGCCGCTTCCTGATGGCGGGTGCTGTAATCTTGGTTCCGTCAATCTGGCCCGTTTTGTAGATGAAAATGGCCAGTTCATGAATGACGTTTTTCGCGAAACTGTCGCTATCGCCACTCGCTTTTTGGACAATGTGGTAGACTATAATGTGGACCGACATGCATTGGATGTTCAGAAGGAAAATGCGTCGAACGACCGCCGTCTTGGTATCGGACTGCTCGGCCTTGGAGATATGTTTATTAGAATGGGCATCTCCTACGACAGTGATAAAGCACTAGAGGTGGCTGAGAACATTTGCAAAATTATGCGAGACACCACCTACGAAACATCTGTTCAGATCGCCAAGGAGAAAGGTCCTTTCCCCAATTTTGACTGGAAAGGATTTTCCAAGAGTAAGTTTGTTTCCGGACTCAGTGATGAACTCCAGGCAAAGATCAACAAACATGGGATCAGGAATGCAACACTCCTTACCGTTCCGCCTACAGGAAGCGGTGCCATTGTGGCCAGAGTCACTTCCGGCATTGAACCAGTTTTTCAAACCTCTTATTTCCGACGCGTTAAACAGAATGATGGGCACGTTAACACCTTTAAGGAATTCAAGGTCTACCACCCTGGTGTTATGGAACTTTTCGGAGATGACAAGAACCTTCCTGATTATGTTGTTACTGCCCACGACATTGATCCCTTTTTCCGAGTAAAAATGCAGGGTGTCATTCAGAAGTATATTGATTCATCCATCAGTTCTACGGTGAACCTCCCCTCCGATGTTGAAAAGAAGACCGTTGCAGATATTTACCTGGCAGCCTATAAAGCTGGTCTGAAAGGGATTACGGTCTATCGGGAGAGTTCCCGGGAAGGGATCCTTATCTCTGAGGAACAGAAAGCCAAGGATACTGAGGAAACCATGCCTGCAACTCACAGAAAAAGCGGTGATCTTCGTCCCAGGTTCAGACCGGGCGTAACCCAGGGTGTAACCAAGAGGATCCGCACTGGAGAAGGCTCTCTATATATTACCATCAATGAAGACGAACACGGGCTATGCGAAGTTTTCACCACTATCGGCAAAGCCGGCGGCAATGCCGCCGCACAGTCTGAGGCTATCAGCCGACTTATATCTCTGGCCCTCCGTTCAGGCATCGATCCGAAAGACGTGGTCAAGCAGCTAAAAGGGATCAGCGGACCTAATCCCACTTGGGAAAATGGTCAGCTTATCCTATCTACACCGGATGCCATTGGGAAAGCACTGGAGTCTTATCTCTTTGATTTTGAGCATCCGGTAACAGCTGAAGATACGCCTGAGGAAGTGGCCAAAACTCGCTTTACTATGGTGGACTCTTCGCCATCGCAGCAGACAACCAACTACAGTGCCAGAACGATGACCACATGTCCCGATTGCGGCAGTGATATCTTTCATGAAAACGGATGTGTCACGTGTCCAAGCTGCGGCTTTTCCAAATGTGATTAGATTTTTCAACCCTTCTACGCTGGCCTCCGGAAATTCGGGGGCTTTTTTATTTAAAGTATAATTCCGAGTTTACAACGTCTGTGAAGCTTCAGGAGTCGAAACTGTCAACCGATAAGGGGTGTTGTGATTATATGAGAAGTAGCGTGGCAGAGACGGAGAGATCCCTGACTGAAACTACTGTTCCAGGAGTTCCTTTTCTTTTGCGGCAAGGAGACTGTTCAGATCTTCCATAGATTTATCTGTGGTTTTCTGAATCTGTTCGTGAGCATAACTCCCTTCATCCTCCGACAGCTGGTGTGACTTTTCCATCTCCCGCAACTGGTTGTTGATATCTTTTCGAACATTTCGCACCGCTACCCGGCCCTCTTCCACCAGATTGTGAATATGTTTAACCAGCTCGTGGCGACGTTCTTCAGTTAGTGCCGGAATGGGAATTCTTATGACGTTGCCATCATTGTTGGGATTCAGACCCAGATCGGCCGCCTGGATGGCTTTCTCGATATCGAAGATGACACTCTTGTCAAACGGCTGAACAACAAGGAGCCGTGCCTCCTGTGCCGTAATGGTCGCAAGAGTGTTCAGGGGAGCCGGGGAGCCGTAGTATGAAACCTTTACCCCGTCCAAAAGTGCGGGAGAGGCCCGGCCCGTCCTGATCTGTGCAAGTTCGTTCCGGCAGTGCTCCACCGCCTGACCCATTCGATGGTCGGCATCTTTTGTGAGTGGTTCAATTCTTTTCATAGTGCACCTACTGTTGTACCAAGATTATTACCTTCGAGAATCTTTCTGAGGTTCCCGGGACAGTTAACATCAAACACCACAATGGGCAAATCATTTTCCCTTGCCATGGTGATGGCCGTCATATCCATCACTTTGAGATCGCTTTCAATAACTTCTTTGTAAGAGATAGAATCAAATTTTTTCGCATCGTCAGATTTCATGGGATCTTTATCATAAACACCGTCAACTTTAGTCCCTTTCATAACAGCTTCAGCTTCAATTTCCGTAGCACGCAATACCGCCGCTGTATCAGTGCTAAAATAAGGATTTCCCGTACCGCCCGCAAATATGGCAACCCTCCCTTTTTCGAGATGGCGAACAGCCCGACGACGAATGTACGGCTCAGCCAGCTGAGAAATTGATATGGCTGTCAAAGTTCGTGTCTGGCAACCGTTTTTTTCCAGTGCATCTTGAAGTGTAATGGCATTTATAATGGTGGCAAGCATCCCTAAGTAGTCGGCTGAAACCCGATCCATCCCCTGCACTTCAGCCAATTCACCCCTGATTATATTGCCGCCACCAATGACGACACCCACTTCAACACCTAAATCTCTGACAGACTTGACTTCATCAGCAAGAGCCTTTGCTTTGACGGGATCAACACCAAAACCTCTCTCTCCGGCAAGGATTTCTCCACTCAGTTTGAGCAGAACTCTCCCGTAAACAGGTTTTGACATTCAGTGGTTGGAATTATTCGGCTTGGCCGTTTGAAGAAAGCGCGTCGCCTACCTCAAAGCGTGAGAAGCGGGTAATGGAGATGTTCTCTCCCAGCGTCGCGATGGTCTCCATCAGAATATCCTGAACGAATTTGTCGCTATCTTTGATAAAGGATTGCTCAAGAAGACAGCTTTCCTGATAAAATTTTTCTATTTTGCCCTCGATAATTTTTTCAAGGACGTTGTCTGGCTTACCTGATAATTTGGCCTGTTCGGTGAAAATTTCTTTCTCTTTATCAACCACAACGCTGTCTATACCATCCCGGGTTACTGAGAGAGGATTCGTGGCAGCTATTTGCATGGCAATATTTTTTACAAACGACTGAAATCCATCTGTCTTGGCTACGAAATCGGTCTCACAGTTTACTTCCACCAAAACGCCAATCCTGTTGCCGGGGTGAATATAGGATAAGACAACACCTTGGTCAGCCTCCCGGCCCACCTTCTTTTCAGCCTTAGCAATACCTTTTTTTCGGAGAAAATCGACAGCTTTTTCAACATTGCCGTCACTATCCAAAAGCGCCTCTTTACAATCCATGATGCCGGCACCAGTACGGCTTCTTAAGTCCTTTACAATACTTGCATCAATTGTCATTTGACTTTTCACTCTCCTTTTCTTCCTTGACCTCTTCAGGCTCTTGGACATCTTCCACGGCCGCTATCTCTTCTGTCTCAGAATTCTGTGCCTCACCATCTTCTGATAAGGACTCCTCCTTTTCTACAACGATTTCTTCACTTTCGGCTTCCTTCGGTTCAGCGCCCTCGGCCAATTCTCCATTCTCAGAAGAGATACTTTCAGCTTCAGCGGTTTCTTCCCCATCCGCCGCCACAGGTATTGCCCCCCCATCAGGATAAGCAATTGAGCGCGCATCACAGATGGCTCTGGAGACTTCACCCACAATCAGCTTTATGGCGCGGATAGAATCATCATTTGCGGGAATGGGATAATCGATGACCTCTGGATCAGTGTTGGTATCCACAATGGCCGCCACAGGAATCTCAAGCCGATGAGCCTCATTAATGGCGATGGATTCGTGCCTCGCATCTACAATAAAAATAGCATTGGGAAGTCGCTTCATGTCTTTGATACCGCGGTGAAGATCCTGAAGCCGGATCATTTCACGCTCCAGAGAAAGGATTTCCTTCTTAGTGGCACTTTCGTAGAGCGGACTTGATTCCTTCTCAAGAAGCTGCAGCCGCTTGATACTCTTTCGGATGGTAGAAAAGTTAGTCAGGGTACCACCTAGCCATCTTTCTACCACGTAGAACATTCCGCATTTATCCGCTTCCTGCTGAATGATATCTTTGGCATTCTTTTTAGTCCCGACAAAAAGAACTTCCCCACCGTCGGCAACAGTGTCAGTAAGAAAATCAATAGCCTTGGTCAACCCTTTAAGAGTTTCCTCAAGATTGATGATATGGATACCGTTCCTCTCCATGAGGATATATGGTTCGTAGTTGGGATGCCACCTGCGAGTGAGGTGTCCGAAGTGTGCTCCGGTACTCAGCAGGTTATCAAAAGTAACTTCCAAACAGTGTCCTTATCTCTTGGAGAATTGGAAGGCGCGTCTAGCACCGCGGAGACCATATTTCTTCCGCTCTTTTTCACGGGCATCACGGGTGAGGAGACCGGCCTTTTTTAAAACCGGTCTTAAATCTGCATTGGCTTCAACCAGCGCTCGGGAGATCCCATGGCGAATAGCACCGGCCTGACCTGAGAGACCACCGCCATTCACGCTTGCCAAAATATCATAGTCACTGGATTCCAGTACTTCAAAAGGTTTTTCAACAATTTTCTGATCAATGGTACGCCCGAAATAATCCTTATAATCTCGACCGTTAACAGTCATTTTACCTTTTCCAGGTGAAATCCGTACACGGGCAACAGCAGACTTGCGCCTGCCTGTTCTCGCATATACAACATCAGATTTAGCTTTTGCCATGGATTAGAATTCCATCACTTTTGGTTGCTGGGAGGAATGGGGATGATCCGGTCCACTGTAAATTTTCAGATTACGCATCATTTGACGACCAAGACGGTTATGTGGAAGCATCCCCTTCACGGCATTTTGAATCACCCGCTCAGGATGCCGTCTCCTCATAGTATACAAATCCACCTCTTTTGTCCCTCCTGGATATCCGCTGTGGGAAAAATAGGTCTTCTGCATCTCCTTGTTGCCGGAAACGCGGATCTTTTCCGCATTGACAACAACGACAAAGTCACCCATATCCATATGGGGCGTGTACGTCGGTTTATGCTTACCCTTCAAGATTTGGGCAACTTTGGATGCAAGACGCCCCAGGGCCTTATTCTCAGCATCAGCAACAAACCAATCCTTATGGATCTCGTCAGCTTTTATCGAATATGTTTTCATCCGGTTTGCCATTTAGTATAGCAAACAAAATTAGCCAAGAATCGTCTAACTCGACAAGGAGTTTTCCTAATAGCGCTTGAGGGTGAAATTATCTTTTATGACCTATGAGCCGACAGGGTTTTACAAGTGACATTTTTTAGCTGAGAATGAAAAAATATTAAAGTTCGAAAATCTTTCCGCCCGTAATGGTCGCTTTTATACGCCCTTTTAGGGATTCACCTGCAAAAGGTGTGTTTCGGGACTTGGAGTGGATGTGCTCTTCAGCAAAAGTCCACTCTTCATCAGGATCAAGGATCGTTAGCTCAGCCTCGATGCCGGCTGAGAAAAGATCTTCTTCAAAATCCATCACAAGCCGGGGATTGATCGTAAAACAGTGGATTACCTCCTCCAGATTCATGCCCAACCCACTGAGCACCTTCCAGGCGGCGCCAAAAGCACTCTCAAGACCTATCATGCCACACGGTGCCCAGTCAAACGGAGCCTCTTTTTCTTCAACGGTATGAGGTGCATGGTCAGTGGCTATGCAGTCAATGGTACCATCCTTTACTGCAGTCATGAGTACCTGTCTGTCATTTTCCGTCCGGATGGGGGGCGCCACCTTGTAGTTCGTGTCAAAAGAGTGAAGATCCTCATCGATAAAAAAGAGGTGATGTGGTGTCACTTCAGCAGTGATGTCCAATCCCCCGGCCTTTGCGCCGCGGATCCACTCTACCGATTTGGCTGAGCTGACGTGCGGCACATGGAGTCTTCCCCCAGTCATGGATGCCAGTTCCAGATCACGGTTCACCATGATCGATTCACTTACATCAGGAATGCCTGCCAATCCCAACCGGGTAGACCAAGACCCTTCGTGCATCTGTCCGTCCAGTTTCAGTGTTAGATCCTCAGCGTGATTGATAACGGGCATGCCCAGTGGCTCAGCGTATTCCAAAACTCTTCGCATTACGCCGCTGTCCATGACAGGTATACCATCGTCGGAGAACGCCACCGCTCCTTCCTGTGCCATGGCGCCCAGTTCCGTCAACTTTTTCCCTTGCTGCCCCACCGAAATGGCACCGATAGGATGAATTTTTATGGGAAGATCAGCCGCTTTTTCCACGATGAAGCGGATCGATTCTGGAGAGTCCAAGGGCGGCTCTGTATTTGGCATTGCACATACCTGGGTAAAACCGCCTGCAATAGCGGCTTCGGCACCTGTGGCCAGTGTCTCCTTATCCTCCCTTCCAGGTTCACGAAAATGAACATGGACGTCGCAAAATCCGTGTGTCACCACCTTTCCGCCTGCATCATAAACTGTGGCACCATTGGCTGATATCCTCTTCCCCACTTTTTCGATACGGCCGCTGCTGATGAGAACAGAGCCGATGAAACGTTCCCCTTTGACGGGATCGATGATATCACCATTCTTAATAAGGAATTGTTTAGGTAGCGCTTTCCCTTTCATGATTCCTCTGGTTGATCTCCCAGCAAGAGGTAAAGTACAGCCATCCGAATAGCGACGCCGTTAAGCACCTGATCCAGGATGATGGCGTTCTCACTATCAGCCACATCACTGTCAATTTCAACACCCCTGTTCATGGGTCCTGGATGCATGATTGTGATCTGTTTTTTCAGTCGCTCAACCCGTTCTCTTGTGATACCAAAAAGGTCCCTGTACTCCCTAACGGATGGAACATAACTGACCCCTTGTCGCTCCCGCTGAATTCTCAGGACGTTCACGGCGTCCGCCCACTCCAATACTTCATCAACGTCATAATTGACCGTAACACCCAGCTCTTCGATGTTCACCGGCATAAGGTTGGGAGGACCGCAAAGCATCACCTGGACACCCATCTTCACAAGACCGTGAATATTGGACCTCGCCACGCGGCTATGTGTTATATCACCGATAATGGCCACCTTCAAACCATCCAGTTTTTCCTTCACCTCCAGAAGACTCATCATATCAAGGAGCCCCTGTGTGGGATGTTCGTGGGTACCATCACCGGCATTTACCACAACAGAATTCACATAGTTGATAAGGTGAATATGCGCACCGGGCACGGGGTGACGCATAACAATACAATCAATCTTCATGGCTTCGATATTCTGTGCCGTATCCTTAAAACTTTCACCTTTCTTGAGACTGCTACTACCGGCCGAGAAATTAACCGTGTCCGCAGAGAGTCTCTTTTGTGCCAGTTCGAAGGAGATTCGAGTCCGGGTGGAATCTTCGAAGAAAAGGTTAACAATGGTCTTTCCCTGAAGTGTGGGCACTTTCTTGATGGGGCGATCAAGCACCTCTTTGAAAGAAGAAGCGTGCTGTAAAATCATCTCCATATCTTCCTTCGGCGTTTCCGCCAGGCCAAGGAGGTGTCTGTTACTTAGGAATCCCATGACTTAATGTTGCTCAATCATATTTCACCAGGTAGACCGCATCTTCGCCGTCTACTTCCTCCAGTCTCACCAACACATGTTCCGCATCAGAGGTGGGAATATTCTTGCCCACAAAATCGGCCTTTATTGGCATCTCTCGGTGCCCCCGATCCACCAGCACAGCCAGGGCAACGGTTGCTGGCCTGCCAAAGTCCATAATTTCATCCAGTGCAGCCCGGATTGTTCTTCCGGTGAACAATACATCATCTGTGAGAATTACGGTCTTTCCATCCAGAGAAAAAGAGACCTCTGTCCCCTTCACCTGAGGTTGAATGAGCCGTTCGCGGAAATCATCCCTGTAGAAAGTAACGTCCAGGAAACCTGTCGGTATATTATTGCCGGATATTTTCTTGAGAGCTTTAGCGAGCCGAGTGGCGATGAATTCACCACGGGTGCGGATGCCTATGAGAACAATATCATCAATGGAAGGTAGCCGCTCGGTCATTTCATGAGCGAGACGCGTGAGCGACCTTTCTATTTCGCTCTTCTCAAGTAGCTGTTTTCGTTTCTCCGTCATCACCTCTTAATACAAAAAATCCTCCCGAGCATGGAGGATTTCTTTCTAGTCCTTACCTCCTCTCGGGGATGGTTTAAAGGACTTCGATCGGCATTAATTTAAGGTATCATCAACGCAACTTCAAAATTGATTTATTACTTTCTCAGCCACCTCTATTTCACTCATCCCAGCAACCTCTAGCAGACAGTCGATTCTTTCCTTGTTAAACCATTTCAACTGTTTCCGGGCGTACTGACGCGTATCAATATTTATCCTTTTTACCATCTCTTCAAAATCCATCTCTCCCTCCAGGTGTTTCAGAATATCACGATAACCAAGGCTGTCCATGAGGTGACTGGATCGATCGAGTCCGAGATCGAGGAGTTTTTTCACTTCATCGATCCATCCGTTTTCAAACGTCATTCCTGTCCTTTTCTCAATCCGCGGCGTCAGCTCTTCAATATCCATTCTCAGAAAAACGGTGAAGAATCGGTCTTTGGAGTCACTTTCGACCTGAAGATGAAAATGTTCTGTAGGTGGCTTACCGGTAATTTGGATAATCTCCAAAGCCCTTATAAGGCGCTTATGGTTATTGGGATGAACGATCTCGGCGTACTCCGGGTCGATAGTTTTAAGCTCGGCCAACATCGTATCAGACCCTTCATTCTCCAATCGTTCCTTAAGCGCTGCCCGCACTTTAGGATCGCTAGTCGATTCATCAAATAAACCCCGCGTTACCGCTCTGTAATAAAGACCACTACCGCCACAAACGATGGGAACTTTGCCACGACTTTCCACCTCATCCATGGCCATCTCTACCAACTCAGCGTATTCACCGGCGGAGATCTGTTTTGAAGGATCTCTATCGCCAATGAGGTGGTGACGGACATGGGCCTTCTCCTCGTCGGTAGGCTGAACAGTACCGACAGCCATATACTTGTAAATTTGTCGCGAATCGAGACCGACAATTTCACCGTCGAGGCGGCGTGCCAATTCAACAGCTACAGCTGTCTTTCCTACAGCCGTAGGACCCACAAGGATCAAGACTCGGTTATGGGGAGGTTCAGGTGCGCTCAAAGCGCCGATCGAGTTCATCAAGGGAAAGATTGACCATGATGGGTCTTCCATGGGGACAGTAGTAAGGATGTTGCGTAGCAAAAAGCCTGTCCACCAGCGACTGCATCTCCTCTTGGGTGAGGACATCGCCTGCCTTCACCGCTGCCTTACACGCAAACGACGCAGCTACAGCCTCCATGAATGAAGGCTGGGCCTTTTGCTGGTTTCGATAGGTGTCAATAATTTCAGTTAATACTTCCCGTTCATTCCCCCACCCCAGTTCAGAGGGAACACCTTCAATCATTACAGTGTTTTTCCCGAACTCTTTCATGCGAAAGCCAATCTTCTCTAGATAGGGCAACAATTCAAGGAGGGTGGAAAAATCTTCAATCGGGAGTTCTACCACTTCAGGAAAAAGAAGTGACTGACTCGGTAAGGGATTCCCTTCCATGGCATCCATGGCTTGTTCAAACAGTACTCTCTCGTGAGCCACGTGCTGATCAATGACCACCAAACCACTCTTAATCTCGGATACAATATATTTTGTGTGAACTTGCCAAATATTTTCAAGATTGACACCCTCTTCCTCCGTCTGTGTTTCACCCATAGTCTGAACGTACGATTTGGCTCTTTCAACAGACTGACGCGACAAAATTGCGGAAGGTGCCGATTGTGGAAAAGAAAATCCGGCTTGGCCGCCTGAACTGGGAAACGATTCAGATGGTTTAAGGAAATCGGGAACAGTGGAAAGGATATCATTCAGCGCTTCCGTCACCGCTGTTTTAAGCGCATGGTATACACGCCATTCATCTCTGAAACGAACTTCTATTTTCATGGGGTGGACATTCACATCCACTGTATCGAGCGGAACTTCCAGAGTGATGACAAAGAATGGGAACTCGCCCCGGGAAACAAGGGACTGGTAAGCAGAATAAATAGCTGAATTGAGCAGTTTATTGACAATGTATCGACCATTGAGAAACAGGTTCTGCTCCCCTCGACGCTTTCGAACGAGATTCAGATTGCCCACATAACCAGTGATGACAAAAGGTCCCGCTAGGTGATTTACCTCCAACAGGTTCTCCCGGTAGGACGGATCATGGACAGCGGCTATCCGGTCAATGAGAGTCATTGGTGCAAATGTCATGACCTCTTTGTCATCGGCTGTGAGAGTGAATCTGACATTTGGATGACAGAGGCCAAAACGGCGGACCGTCCTGATGATGTGACGAAGCTCCACCTGGGCACTCTTCAGAAACTTTCTCCGTGCGGGAATGGAAAAGAAAAGATCGCTCACAGATATGGCCGTCCCTTTGGATAATGCCACAGGTTCAGGCTGGGAAATTTCGTCGCCCGAAACAGATATCTCGTAGCCAGAATCCTCACCGTTAACAGATGATAACGCTTTCACTTTTGCTACCGAAGCAATGCTGGACAGCGCCTCGCCCCGGAACCCCAGCGTATCAATGGTAGAAAGATCCTCTACTGATTCAATCTTGGAGGTAGAGTGACGGGCAAAGGCAATAAGCAGATCATCTTTCTCCAGACCGACGCCGTTATCAATGACCTGCACCGATACGTTGCCACCTCCTTTGACAATAACATCAATCTCAGTCGCACCTGAATCAAGGCTGTTTTCAATCAGTTCTTTAACCACAGATGCTGGTCGCTCAACCACTTCACCTGCGGCGATTTTATTCTTCAGATCATCTGAAAGAAGCTTGATCCTACCCATTTCCGCCTTTCATAACTTGATCCACTGCCACCACAACTTTACCGTGGAAACTTTCCCCTTTTTTCAACAGAGTATCCACCTTCTTTGTCATCTCATTACAAAAATTTCCATCATCAATACCGTCAAGATTGATCAAAACATTAAGCCGTGCCCCTCTCAGTCCAGCCAAGGCGGCCTCAGCTGCCACACCGGCATCGCTGACAGAGTTAGGATTTCCTTTTTCAATGGCGGTTATGGAAATATCCAATACTTCATAGCAAAGCTGGGCCACCAGAAGCGGAATCTGTGTGGCATTCTTTGTGGCAGATAGGATGGCAGCGTCGCGTTGTTTTTTTTGTTCGTTTGTCTTTTTCTTCATTCGGAAGGCATCCATAACGCTGTTAAAGGCCGCTGTGTCTTCATCTACCAATGAGATCAATCTCTCTTTCAGCGCCTGAGCTTGACTACCCAAAGACTCCATTTCTTCTCTTGAATCTTCCATCCCTTTCTTGCCATGTGTTAGTGCGGCAACCATGCTCACTAGTGCTGCACCCAGCGTCCCCATAAGGGCCGAAACAGAGCCACCACCTGGCGCTGGTGAATCGATGGACAACTCATCTGTAAACCCATCCACAGTCATAGATACAAGATCATTACTTTCTTTGAGGCGATATTCTACAATCCTTTCATTGGGATCAAACTTGCTGACATCATTGAGACCCAGCGATTCAACGGCGGCATGCACAAGTTGGGATTCGGGCACGGCAGTTGTTTTCCCCTGTGTTGTGAGATAGTAACGACCCGCCATTAGCATCGCCTCCAGCGGAATCAACCCGACGATCTCACTCCCGGTGACCCGAAGTCCCCGTTTTCGAGCGCCGTCACGGACAGCCTCAAAAGCGGCATGGGGCGGCGTAACGGTATAATCGGTGAGATTAATTGACACTTGAGCTTTTCCGTATTCCTCTATCTCCCACCCCACTGCCTTACAATTTTTCAATAGTCCCGGCACCTTCAAAGCATTTCCGTCTTTGTCACGGACAATTTGACCTTCTTTGTCCCGCTTGGCCCGACCCGCCTCTCTTATATCCAGGGCGATATCAGTCGCCATTTTCCTATCTCGAGTATTAAGGTTTACGTTATAAGCGATGAGAAACTGCCTCGCTCCAACAGCCGTGGCACCGCTTTTGGCGTTAAACTGAGCTTTGCCGAAATCAGGCTTCCAGTCAGGATCTTTCAGTTTGTCAGTAAGGCCTTCGTACTCCCCTGTCCGAACGTTGGCGAGATTCTGGCGCTCAGGCGTTGATGCTGCATTTTCGTAAAGGTAGATTGGGATTGATAGTGTATCACCCACACGCTTTCCCACAGATTTCGCAATCTCTACACATTCTTCCATAGTAACACCACGAATAGGGACAAAAGGGCAAACGTCCGTTGCGCCCATGCGGGCATGTTCGCCCGAATGATTATTCATATCAATAAATTCGGCAGCTGTGGCGATGGCCTGAAATGCCGCCTCTTTAACCCCCTCCGGCGATCCAACGAAAGTCACTACCGTTCTGTTTGTAGCTTCTCCAAGATCCACATCAAGAAGAGCCACATCTTTTACAGCTTTGATAGAAGCTGTGATAGCATCCAGAACATTCTGGTCGCGACCTTCACTAAAGTTGGGTACACACTCTACAAGTTGGTCCATATCAATCGGCCATACCTTTCAGATAGAATAGAAGAAACAGCACTATAGCCGTAAGTGCAAGTAGTTTTAGTAGTACTGATCTCTTGGGGCGGCTTTCAAAGATGCGTCTAAAGTGAATCTCATGGCCCATTACATGATTCCAAGAGTGAAAAGAGAAGAAAAAAACCTGACGAAGGGACCGATGAAGATCCAAAACAGAGATACGCCTGTCATCATACCGAATAAAATAATGGACATAAGCACCCACGGCCCGTATTGTTCCATCTGAACTGCGATATGTTCATATTCATAAGGTAAAAGCCCTCTGAGAATTTTCGAACCATCAAGAGGCGGGATGGGCAGCATGTTGAACACAGCCAGAGCAAGATTGATCTGAAGACTGTAAACTAACATGTTCCCGATAAGGGCCGTATTTGAGCTAAGCATAAAATTTGAGGAAGCGAAACCGATAATTAGGATACCTGAGAAAAATGCGAGAATCATGTTCGCTACCGGTCCCGCCAGTGCCACCCACAGCATCTGTCGTTTAGGGTCGGAGAAATAACGCGGATCCACCGGTACCGGCTTGGCCCAGCCAAAATGAACCAGAAATAGCATGAGCGTTCCAATTGGATCGAGGTGAACCAGAGGGTTCAGTGTCAGGCGCCCCATCATTTTCGCTGTGGGGTCACCGAACTTCATGGCCATCCATCCGTGAGCGTATTCATGGAACGTAATAGCCAGGAGGATTGGAGGAGCGAGAAGAAGAAAACTTTCTACCATCGGGGATGATACTCTCTGTGGATTTCTTTCAGGTAAGTTTTGTCCAAGTGGGTGTAGATCTGAGTGGTAGAGATATCCGCGTGGCCCAACATCTGCTGCACCGCTCTCAGATCAGCACCTCCCTCAAGAAGATGTGTGGCAAAAGAGTGGCGGAGCGTGTGCGGTGAAATTCTTTTTTCCATTCCGCAATCGGCCGCATATCTTTTCACAAACATCCAGACACCCTTCCTGCTGATGGTATTCCCTCTGTAATTGAGGAAAAGGTGATCCGTGTTTTTCCCTTTTTTTATGAATGTTTCCCTCGATTCATTAATGTATCGCTCTAACCATTTCACTGCCTCGTTTCCAAGGGGAACTATCCGCTCCTTCGACCCTTTCCCAGTGACCCTCAGCCACTCTTTCCCCTCCAATATATCCAACATTGTCAGAGAGGTCATTTCGGAAACACGCAGACCGGTTGAATAAAGCAGTTCCAGCATGGCACGATCCCTCAAACCGGCAGGCTTGGAAGTGTCGATAACGCTCAGAAGAGTATCAACCTCATCAACAGAAAGCACATCTGGGAGATATTTCGGCATTTTCGGCATATCCACCAGCTCAGACGGATTTGTGGAAGCAGCGCCTTCGTCCACCAGATAAGCGTGGAATGCTCTGATAACCGAAAGATTTCTCCTGATACTGGTAGGCTTAAGATGGGCGTCACTCAGGCCCCGGATATATGCTTGTATTTGAGCGGTTTCCACTTTGTCGGGATCAGAATTTTTTCCAGTGAAATCGAGATAGCGGGTAATGTCCCGCTTGTAAGCATCCACTGTATTGGGAGCTAGATTCTTCTCGACGCGAAGGTACATGATAAACGGTTCTGCGTAGGCTTGCGTCTCTCCCTCTCCCTATTCGAAAGCTTGTTCCACCATTTCACAAAAAATGTGCCCCGCCGTGATATGGCCCTCCTGTATGTGCTGTGTATCATCTGACGGAACGCAGATATTCACATCACCAGTACTAGCAAGTTTTCCGGCACTTTTTCCAGAAAAAATAATCACTTTTACGCCCATGGACTTGGCGGTCTCCACCGCCTGAACAACGTTCTCGGAATTACCGCTAGTGCTAAGCGCCACCAGAACATCCCCGGCCTCGCCAATCCCCTCCACCTGTCTTGAAAATAGAGAATCAAAACCGACATCGTTAGACCAAGCCGTTATGAATGAGCTGTCAGTGGTGAGTGAAACGGAAGGTTGTGGTGGAAGATCGTGTCTTCTGAGCCCGCCTATGATTTCGGTAGAAAGGTGCTGGGCTTGGGCCGCGCTGCCACCATTGCCACACCACATTACCTTTCCACCCCGTTTGATGGACTCGATAATTAGTTCAGACGCTGCCTGAATTTCATTCCGGCACGTCTCTACCATGGCCTCTATGACTCTCGCACTCTCTTTAAGGTGATTATCGATCATTTCTTTCATATTATGCTCCATGGATAGCGTCGGCAAACGATTTTAAAAGCTCTCCGCCTCCGCCCGATTCAATGGCTGTTCCGGTAACAATGAAAGATGCTCCCGCTTTCACTTTTTGCGCAGCGACCTCTGGCTTTCGGATTCCCCCTCCTACTATGAGCGGAATATCAATATTTTTTTCAACAGCCGAAATTGTCTCATCGGGCACAGCTGATTCAGCACCGCTTCCGGCCTCCAGATAAATTAGTTTCATTCCCAGATATTGACCAGCCAGAGCGTGGGCCACCGAAATTTCAGGTCGGTTCATGGGTAAAGGCCGGGAACCACTCATGAACTCGGCAGTGGAATAACCTCCGCCGTCAAAAATCATATAACCTGTTGGGATAGGTTCCAGACCAAGATCTTTCACCAAAGGGGCGCCGACGACCTGTTCACCGATAAGATAAGTAGGATTCCGGCCGCTGATGATAGACATGAAGAAAACCGCATCACAATGAGGACCTAGCTGATTCACCGAACCGGGAAAGAGAATTACAGGTACTTCGGCCATCGATTTTATCTTTTCAGCACGCTCATGGAAACCGCTGTCCATAATGAGGCTTCCCCCAATAAGGATGCCGTCAGCACCGGAATGATTCACTGACATCACCAGTTTCTCCAGCTTGCCATCATTCTTCCTGTCAGGATCTATGAGTACAAGATAGCCCGCTCCCTTCTCTTGACAAATCTTCTCCAAATGTGAATAAACCGTACTCATACGAAAAGAAGATACATCCCTAATGAGAAATGTTTATCCAACAATATCACTGTACTCATCAGCAGACAACAGATTCTTCGATTGAACAGAAATTGAAAGTCCGATCTTTATGATCCACCCTTTCCCGTAAGGATCCTGGTTTGCAAGCTCAGGCTCATCAAGAAGAGTACTGTTTATCTCAGCCACAGTGCCGGACATGGGAGCATAGAGATCAGCCACAGTCTTCACAGCTTCGATGGTGCCGAATGGTTCTCCCTTCACCGCTTCACTCCCTTCTTCAGGAAGTTCGAAGTACACAATATCACCTAATTCACCTTGAGCGTAATCGGTGATGCCAATAGTTGCAATATCATTCTCGATAAGAATCCACTCATGAGATTCGCTGTAGAACAAATTAGGAGGAATGTTCATTTCTGTCTAACTCCTTTTATCTCAATTTCAGATTCTATTCCTCAAAAACGAATGTCTCCAGGAAACCTGTATGAAAATTACCGGCCTGAAAATCACTGTTCTGCATAATAGCCTGATGAAATGGGATGGTTGTTTTCGGCCCTTCGATGATAGTTTCCTCCAACGCGCGTTGCATTCTGTTGATGGTCGTATTCCTATCCTCAGAGTGGACGATAAGCTTACCAATGAGAGAATCGTAGTGCGGGGAGATCTCATAACCGGCATAAACATGTGAGTCCATTCTGACGCCGTTCCCGCCGGGTGCATAAAACTCCTCAACTTTCGCTGGGGACGGGATGAAGTCATTTGAAGGATCTTCCGCATTGATACGACACTCCATAGCGTGACCCCTCAGTTTCTGCTGGGCAAGAGAACTTGGAATCTCCTCCCCAACTGCCAGTCTAATCTGCATTTTCACCAGATCCTTTCCCATAACCATCTCCGTCACAGGATGTTCCACTTGAATTCGGGTATTCATTTCCATAAAATAGAATTCTTTTGATTTACTGTCAAAAAGGAATTCTACTGTACCAAGCCCTACATAGCCGATAGATGCGGCGCCTTGAACAGCGGCCGAGCCAATCTTTTGTCTGAGCTCCTCATCAATGATGGGAGAAGGTGATTCTTCAATAAGTTTCTGATGACGCCTCTGAAGTGAACATTCCCTCTCACCGAAATGGATCACATTTCCGTGCCGGTCGGCCAGAATTTGAATTTCGATATGGCGAGACTTTTCCACATATTTCTCCAGATAAAGATCGCCGTTGTTAAAAGCGGATTGCGCTTCTGAAGAAGCTGTGGCAAAAGCTCTTTCAAGTTGGTCTGGTTCCTTCACTATCCGCATACCTCTTCCACCGCCGCCGGCTGATGCTTTAAGCATAACAGGGAATCCGATCTCAGAGGCAATCTTTTGTGCTTCTCCTACAGAACTTATTACACCAGTACTCCCGGGGATCACTGGCACGCCGGCCTCATTCATTGACTTTTTAGCAGTAGCCTTTTCTCCCATAGAAAGAATTGTTTCAGCAGGGGGGCCGATAAAATCAAAATCATTATCAGTACAGATCTGAGCAAACTCAGGATTCTCAGAAAGAAACCCGTATCCTGGATGGATGGCGTCGCTATTCGTCAGTTCAGCTGCACTCAGAATACTGGGTATGTTCATATAACTCTCAGATCCCGGCGGGGGACCGATACAGACAGCCTCATCGGCGAACCGGACATGGAGGGAAAGTTCATCGGCGGAAGAATATACGGCAACTGTTTCAATACCCAGTTCGTGGCAGGCACGAATTATCCTAAGAGCAATTTCACCTCTGTTTGCTATGAGAATCTTCTTAAACATTGGCTAAGGAGGCTGGATTGATTAAAGAGAAAAGATTTAGGATCGATGAGCGATCAGTCCGGTTCAATGACAAAAAGGGCTTGGCCGTATTCTACTGCCTGAGCATTCTCCATCAAAATTTTTGAAATCCGGCCGGTCACCTCTGACTCGATCTCGTTCATCATTTTCATCGCCTCGATGATGCACAGCGTTTGTCCCGCTGTGACACGATCCCCTTCTTCCACAAAGAACGGTGATTCCGGCGAAGGCGCCCTGTAAAATGTCCCCACCATTGGAGCGGTGATCTCCACATTCTCAGAAACCGGTTCAGGCTCCGGGACTGAGGGTCTGTTATCCACTGGTGGTGCAGTTTGGACCATCTGAGATGCTGGTGCTGAAACTAGTGAATTTTCCACAGGTGCACTTTTAGTAACACGGTATTTTCGACCGAAAAAACTCACCTCAATCTCGTTCACATCACTGGCTTCGAGAATATCGATAATAGTATGCAATCTTGCTTGCCAGCTTTCAAACATCCTGTTTCACTCTTTCCACATATTCACTCGTGCGGGTGTCAATCTTCAGTTTATCTCCCTTTTCAACAAAAAGTGGTACGTTTACGTTAAGTCCAGTTTCAAGAGTGGCCGGCTTGGTAGCACCCGTTGCCGTGTTGCCACGAATACCGGGATCAGATTCCGTCACTTCCAACTCTACAAATACGGGGGGTACTATTCCTATCACCTCCTCACCAATAAACGTGACGTCAATCAAAGTACCTTCCTTAATAAAGGTAATCTCATTTGATACCAATTCAGAAGATATCGACACCTGATCGTAACTCTCCGTATTCATAAAAACGAAGGAACTGTTTTCACTATAAAGATATTGCATTCGGTGATTCTCAACTCTCACAGTCGTAATCTTTTCACCAGCCCTAAACGTCTCATTCACTACTTGTCCCGTAACAATATTTTTCAGTTTAGTCCGGACGAAGGCGCCCCCTTTACCCGGCTTGACGTGAAGAAAAGAAAGAATCTTCATTCGGTGACCTTTATGCTCAATCACCATACCAGTACGAATATCAGCTGTTGTTGCCAATGGAGTTCTCTCGAAAAAGCCGGAAAATTTACGTCCCTGTTTAGGGATATACAATTGGTTGTTCTGTTGAAGAATCAAGTCTTCTACTTTATTTTCTATGCCTCAAAACAAAAAAGCGGGCAAAAGCCCGCTTTAGCTTGGCGATAGGAATTGTTGGAAACTAAGCCGCTGGCCTAGAGGACTTTATGCACAAGAAAAGCAACTGACGCTATCAGGGTAATAAAGATCAGAGAAACACCCATATTCCCATTTTTGATCTCTTCCCATTCATCAATATCAGTGGACATCCAGTCAAAAACTTTCAGAGCTAGACCGATACCGATAGAAAAACCCAGTGCAGCTACTATTGACCAGCCAATAGCTCTGGCATAGGTACTAAAAACAGATTGCAATCCAAATGGATCTAATTCCATGGTTCTCTCCTTTAGGTTGTTTAAAGGTATTTTACTTTTCTAACAAACTGTGCGGTATTGATCTTACCTAACAACAGTTGTTGCAAATCTTCCTTTGTTGCAGTAGTCATCAGTCTGAAACCTTCACCTAGCGGCACATCTACCGATACAAAAAAAGTTTCTGGCACGTAACCTGTTTTCATGGCCTGGCCGGCAGCTATGTAGCCCACAAGCATAACCATTTCAAAATTGTTACGATTACTTGTCAACGTGATATAAAAAGATTTTTTTCCTTTTTCATCAGGAACAATTTTCATCTTGTCCGCAGAGACTTCAACACGGTACGCCTTGGCAGCTTTTTGAACCTGATTGAAATATTTTTGATTGCAAAAAACCATTGGCGAAGTGAGAAAAAAGAAACCAGCAAAAATAATATGTTTTTTCAAAATTGT
>Ga0208524_1000286_pt1 | contig 27773 bp, 14 predicted proteins | sample ETNtaG_28_FD_185779 | JGI IMG/M metagenome (GOLD analysis project Ga0208524, IMG submission 185779) | Marine microbial and viral communities from oxygen minimum zone, Eastern Pacific Ocean - ETNP201406SV61 (SPAdes) (version 2) | ecosystem: Environmental > Aquatic > Marine > Oceanic ... | reverse complement strand
GACAATTTTTCCTTTGTAACAGTCCCCTTTGGAAAAGCAGAAGAAATAATTAGGAGTTTTAAGAAAAGAGGTAAAAGACAGCTGATTTCTCATGTAAAAAAAGAGAAAAAATGAAATAACACTAAATAATCATTATGTTATTTTAAATAAATTATTTTCCTACTGTCTGTAATATTTCCAGAAGAAACAGAGTAAAAATAAACCCCGGCTGGTATTAATTCCCCATTCTCATTTTTACCATTCCATGTGAGTGTTTTATATCCTCTAACCTGTGGAGAGTCCAAAAGCGTTTTAATGTGATTTCCTTTCAAATCATAAATAGATAATTGCACATAGGAATCTTGCAATAATTGAAAATGAATATTTGTTATCGCATTAAAAGGATTGGGAAAATATAGGAAATATTTTATAATTAATTATTAGCTTGATACCTAATATAATTATCAATAAACTTTAAAGTAGACAGGACGATTTACTATAAGTCAGAATGTCGTTTACATTTAAAAATATCAATTCTGATCATAAATATAGTATTAGCCTGTAAAACAAAAAACAAAGGGAAGGAGTCTAAAATGATGAAATTGTTAAAATTAGTATTAGTTTCATCGATAATGTGGTTTGGTCTTACTACGCTTAGTGCACAATTGGTTATGGATGGCGATAGTACTGACTGGGCTAATATAAGTGGAGTTACTGTAATTGACAACCTTGCTGGAGCATACCCTGACGAAGTAGGAGCTCTTGTTTCTGATAGAGTGGATCTTGCTGAAGTTAAAGCAACTGTTGTAGGAAATGTTCTCTATACTTACCTCGAGTTTCATGGTGGGCCGGCATGGCCGAATACGGCTTATGTGAATGATCAGGGTGAGTATAAACACAGAGGTTACTATCATATACTTTTTGATGTTGATAATGATGCAACTACTGGCTGGAACAGCCACTATTACGAAGGGCACTATACACCGGTAGGTTATTTAGCAAGTCAAGGGCAAACTGACACGGAAGCAATTGGTACAGAAATCATGCTCGAATGGGGAGCAAGTTCTCAATATCATGCTGATCCAGATAGCACACCAATTGACTATTTTAGTTATTGGTCGGCTGACTACAGTGGTTATGATGGGCAAACTGACGACGGTGATGATTATGAAATCTATGATATGAGTGTTGAAGATACAGATGTCGCAACATCCATGATGTGGGAAGGTGCCTTACAAATTGGTTCTACTGATAGTGAAGCACTTGCTGCGGATTCACGCCATTTCTGGAACGGACATGGCTGGGGTCACAGTTTCATCGAATTCGCTGTTGAAATCGCACCGCTTAAAAAGTACTATGCTGATTTAGGCCTTGATTATTTTAATGATGGTGATGAAATAGCTTTTGCTGGCTTTATTGAAACACCAATTGATGATTGGGGAACAGATATGTCTCCACGAGGTTCATTCACAATCAATGGTCAGCCAGTACGTCCAAATAGTATGTCATTTGACGGAGACGACAGTGACTGGGCAGATCAAGCTGTATTAGCTACTGCTGTCGATAATTTGGCCGGCGCATATCCCGATGAAATAGGTGCACTTGTTACAGATATTGTTGACATTGCTGAAGTAAAAGCATTCGTGGACGAAGGCGAAGATGTTTTATATTGGTATCTAGAATTTCACGGAGGCCCTGCATGGCCGAATATGGCTTATGTGAATGATCAGGGTGAGTATAGAAACAGGGGTTATTATCATTTACTTATTGATGTTGATAATGATGTAACAACTGGCTGGAATAGTCACTATTATGAAGGTCACTATACACCCGTAGGCTATTTAGCAAGCCAAGGTCAAACGAATACAGATGCAATTGGTACGGAGTTTATGGTCGAGTGGGGAACAGATACTCAATGGCATGCTGATGCTGATAGTACAGAATACAAATACATAAGTTACTGGGCTGCAGATTATCATGCTTATGATGGTCAAACAGACGACGGTGATGATTATGAGATCTATAACTATGATATCACAAATCCAACACTAGAAACTGCTTTATCATTTGATGGTTCGCTATTGAATAATAGTTCTGATCTTGATGTAGACGGTGATGGTGAAGCTGACTTAATTGACGGCTTTCCCGATTGGTTTGCCAGCAGCTGGGGTGATGATTTCCTCGAAGTCGGTATGTCATTGCGTACACTTCGTAATTATTGGTCCGCAATGGGTTTTACTGATTTAGATGACTATTCAACAATTGCTGTTGCTGGCTTTATTGAAACACCAATTGATGATTGGGGAACAGATATGTCTCCACGAGCTGAAGTAGTTGTACTTGGTGTAGATAATGACATTTCAACTTTACCAGGACAATTCGCGCTGGATGACAATTACCCAAATCCCTTTAATCCAGAAACAAACATCTCATTTACAATTCCAAATAATGGAAATATAAATCTTTCTGTTTACAATATAATTGGACAGAAGGTTTATACTCTGGTTGAGGGTTATCAACCTGCCGGAAACCATAGTGTACAATGGAATGGTTTGGATCAAAATGGCAATCAAGTTTCCAGTGGAATATATTTTTATTCCTTGAAAACAAACTCTGGTTTAATCACAAAATCAATGGTTTTACTTAAGTAAACAAAAGGGTTTCCTATAAGACAATAATAAAATGGGTTTGTCAATTGACAAACCCGTTTTGTTATAGATCAAAATTTTATTATAACAATTCACAAATGATACACAAATTAAATTTGTTAAGACCGATCTATTTAATAGTACTCATTTTCGTAGTATCAAATTGTTCAAAAGAAAAAGAAAGTGAACTGGTACTTGCTACATTCGATGGTGGTGAAGTTGAAATTAGTGAATACATTGACCATTACTTATTAAGTACAAAACATAAGCCTGATGTATTACCAACTAAAGAAAATTATTTAGAGATTGTATCAAATAAAGCAATTGAGAAAATTGCATTGTATAATGCTAAAGATACAAGATTAGACAGTAGTTCAAATTTTTTACAAAAATTAACTCATAGTCAAAACAAAGTTTTGTACTATAAATATATGAGAAAGGAAATTATAAATGCTGTAATTACAGATAGTCTTATTGAGCGATTTTACTCAGAATATAGCCCACAGTATAACATGAAATACATACTTCGACTGGTTTTCGAAAATTCGGAACAAGAATTCAAAAAGGCACAAAGAGATTCCATCAATTTTATTTACGATCTACTTCAGAATGGATTATCGTTTAATGATGCTGCGAAGAAATATTCTCAAGATATGGCGTCGAATAAAAAAGGTGGAGATTTAGGTTTCCTTATAAAAGAATCTATTGGTGATGAAATAATTCGTAGTGTACTGGATACTTTAAATGATTTCACGTATTCTAAACCATTTCTAGGAGTAGCTGGATATTACATATTATTTAAAGGTGAAAATCGAAAAGTATCGGCTCCAAATTTTGAAGAAATAAGAAATAAAATTTGGCAAACACTTTACAGAACAAGACGACATAATATAAAAGAAAAAGCTAAATCAAGATTCAATACGATTACTTCAATTTATTCTTATAATGAAAATTCTAAAATAATAGACATAATTTCAAATCAATCAATGGGTACTAAAATTGGAAAACCATTTGAATATAAAAATTTGCCAATTACATTACTCATTGAACCAGTGGCTACGTATCTAGATGATACACTATTTGTAAAAGATATATATGAAGATAAAAAGAAACGACCTATGGATGAGCATGATTTTAGACTTCGTGTTGATGCGATTGCACAAGAAATACTTTTTTCATTGCATGCACGTGAATTAAATATTCACAAAGAAACTGATGTGCATAATGAACTCCAAAATATATATAATACACTTTTAAGAAATGAGCTTTTTCATCATGAAATAGAAATAAAAGCGGATGAAAAAATTTCATTAATGTCTGATGAGGATTTAAAACAATTATCTCGTTTTGAATTAAGGCGACTACATCTAGATACGGAAAACGAGTTCCGTCAATTATTAGAGGCTGACTTAAAAAAAAGATATAATTTTGTTATAAATTATCGTGTAATAAATGATGCAATGAAAATTGCTTCAGATAAAAAAGCACTACAAAATGCGGAAATGAAGGTAAAGTAATATCATGCCAACAAATATAAAACAAACTATGACACTAATAATTTTGTCAGGTTTTTTATTTGCCGGTTCTACTGGAAAAATTGGCGGTTTAATTTTGGATGTTAAAACCGGAAAACCACTTGCTGGTGTTAATGTAATTATTTCAGGAACAGAGATGGGAGCTGCAACGGGACTTGACGGAAGTTTTATGATTATTAATATACCACCGGGAACTTATTCAGTATCTGCTACAATGATAGGATATAAAAAATATAATATTTCAGATGTAAATGTATCAGTAGATCGCACATCCAGATTATCAATAAAATTAAGTGAAACAGTGATTGAAGGCGAGGAAGTAAATGTTGTAGCAAAACGAAAAAACGTAGAAATTGATCGAACTAATACAGCTTCATATATTAACAGGGAGGAAATCGAAAATTTACCTGTTTCCACTATTGATGATATCATACAGTTGCAAGCTGGGGTTGTTTCTGATGCAGGAGGGAATTTGCATATTAGAGGTGGCCGATCGCGTGAAATAGCTTATATGATAGATGGCGTACCAGTAACAGATACATACAGTCAATCTGGTGGCTCTATGGTTGAAATTGAAAATAATTTTATCGAAGAGCTCCAAGTTATTACTGGTACATTCAATGCAGAATATGGTTCTGCTCAATCAGGTGTAGTGAATGTTGTTACTAAAATGCCTGGTTCCATTTATACAGGTTCTATTGAACAATTACTCGGTGGTTTTTATTCTCCAAAAAATCCACAGTATATAGCACTTGATACTTATCATCCCACATCAGATAAAGAAATGAAGGTTTCATTTTCAGGACCACTCTTCAATTTGGAGAAATTCGGTAAGTTAGGATTTTTCTTAAACGGCCGTCTTGTTGACTCAAATGGATGGCTAAATGGTGAACGAAGATATATGCCTGAAGACGGTTGGGAAATAGAAGTTTATAGGGAATGGTATTCAGCTACTTTTGATCCAAAAGATCCTTTAGTAATACCTTTACCTGATTCACTTCATACCGGTGATGGGGAAATAATTCCTATGGATTGGGAAAAAATGATGAATATGAACTTTAAACTTGTTTATCAGCCATTTCCTAAATTAACCTTATCTCTTAATTCTTTTTTTAGCGATTCCTACGGAAAAGGATACAGTTCATCATGGAGATTTTGTCCTGATGGAAATTCATCATGGGCAAATCAAAGTACATCTTATATGCTTGTTATGACTCATAGTCTATACGAAAACTTATTTTATAATTTAAGGTATTCATTTCAAAGATCATCATCTCAGAGTTATACATTTGAAAATTCAGATGATCCTCGTTATCAAACAACAGCAGTCAATGCATGGGATCCAGGAAAATTAACTGGTTATGATTATGGTGGTATCAGCAGTTGGAATAGAAGATCAGATGAACAACTTATTCAATTAGTCAATGGAGACATTACCTGGCAAATAAATAATATTATCCAAATAAGAAGTGGCTTTGAAGCGAAGTCATATTCATTACACTATCAAAATTCCCCCATGCGTGAAATATTAGGTTATGAAACAATGCAATTTCCATGGTCAAGATCAGAAATTTTTGATTTTGAAATTCCATATGAAACGTTTCGGGATTCTACAGAAAATTATGAATTTGGTACTATCCGTCTGCGCTCAACACATCCTGATAGTGCAGCTGATCATCTATTTTATATAGATTATACACGAAAACCTATGGAAGCATCCGGTTTTGCCCAAACATCGCTGGAACTTGGAAAAATTATATTAAATGCTGGTGTAAGATTGGATTATTTTAAACCAAATGATCGATGGGCACCAGACTATTCGATTGTTTTTCCTGAATTTGTTGGTGCTGATCAATATTACGAACAAGCAAAAAGTAAATACAAATTCAGTCCCCGTTTTGGATTATCTTTTCCCATATCAACAACTGGAGCATTACGACTCTCTTATGGACATTTTTTCCAGATTCCAAGTTATGAAAAAATGTATCAAAATCCTGTTTTATCTCATTATAATCAATTTAGCATCATGGGATCTAGAATTGGGAATCCAAACTTGATACCAGAAAGTACCGTCCAATATGAAGTAGGTTATCAACAAGAGTTAACAAGCAACCTTGCTATGGAATTAGCAGTATACCACAAGGATATTAAAGATTTATTAGGTATAGAAATTTTAACATTGAGCAATTCGACAACATTTTATCGATATATAAATAAAGAATATGGAAATTCTTCCGGTGTTACCTTATCATTTAATTATATTTCTTTAGATAACAAGTTAAACGCAGGAATTGATTACACTTATATGTTAGCCAGAGGAAGTTCCTCTAGTCCTGAAATGTTGAGAAACATTAGTGTTTTATCAGGTCCTGGAATGGGTTCATATACAATTGCTGTTAGAAAAATAAATTATTTAAACTGGGACCAACGTCATTCTTTGAATGTCACATTATCTTTTACTCCTGATAAAAATTGGAATATAAGTTTAGTGAGTCAATTGGGTTCTGGTTTGCCTTATACACCTTCAACATTGGATCCATCAATTTCCTTGCCTGGAGGAGAATGGGATAATGCAGGACGCAAGCCAGTGCGTTGGGGAGTAGATATGAAATTAGTTAGATCAATTAGATTATTTGGCTACAAAAGCAGTTTTATAGTAAACATATTTAATGTGTTTAATCATTTAAATGAAAATAATGTGCGAAGTATAACTGGTCGGGCTGGTCCTAATGCTTATCTGCCTGAGATAGACCGTAGAAGAGATAATCGAATTATACAAATTGGTGAATTCAGCCTTAATGAAGCAAATTATAATCCTACCGACTATTCACGACCTCGATTAATTCAACTTGGAATTATGATACAATTTTGAAGTTCATTACAATGTGTTACATGAGTAGAAATATATTATTATTTTATTTAACTGCTGCAAGTTTAATCAACATTGTAAATGCTCAAGTGGATCCTGAAGATATTGCTTATGAAACAGACGTTACAAGAAGAGGATCTACTGCCGGGGCTATGTTGGAAATCGGAGTAGGAGCTAGAGCTGAAGCAATGGGTGGTGCTTTTGTGGCAATTGCAGAAGACCCATCAGCATTATATTGGAATCCCGCAGGAATTACAAAAATTAAAAAACTGTCTCTTCAAATCACCAAAACAAACTGGTTTGTTGATACTTACTTTAATGTTGTGGATTTAGTTATTCCGGTTCGATCATCTCGATCAACATTAGGTCTTCATCTTGCTGCTCTTGACTATGGTGAAAATCCCGTACGTACTGTTTTTAGACCTGAAGGAACTGGTGAATATTATTCAGCAATGGATTTATGTGTGGGTCTATATTGGGCATATTTTATAACACCAAATGTTTCAGTAGGTTTAGGGGCAAAATATTTTAGTCAACGGATTTGGCATGAATCAGGATCTACGATTGTGTCAGATGTTTCGATATTATTCAATACACCAATAAAAGGGCTCCGTCTTGCCGGTACAATAAACAATTTAGGACCAGAATTCAAATTAGATGGCCGAGATTTGACCAGAAGTATGGACGTTGATGGTCGAACCGATGATTATTTTAATATAAATAATGTACCAATTCAATTAAAAACAGAAAAATATCCTTTACCAGTGTTATTTCGCTTTGGATTAGCCTATGAACTTGAACTGGGTAAAAAGAATTCTATACAATCATCATTAAATTTCAATCATCCCAGCAATAATGTAGAAACTGTAGATATAGGAATAGAAGTAAAATTAATGAAAGCATATTATTTACGTGCAGGTTATCATTCTCTTGGTGCGGATTATGCTGCTGATGGTCTTACATTAGGAGGAGGATTAAAATATAGAATTTTTCATTCAATGAACCTCACTGTTGATTACGCATGGTCTGATTGGACAATACTATCTTCTGTTAGTCGACTAACCATAGGAATTAGTTCAAATTGATTAAGAATAAACTCCAATTTATTCATTTTAAACATGTGTTTTGTTTACCATTTGTATTGATTTTTACTTTTTCAAGTTCAATATATGCCCAAGGATTGGATGACACTCAATATGATACACACCCAATGCATTGGGCAAGGTATTGGGCACGTGGAATTTTTAACCGAAACCTTATTTACTCTCCTGTTTGGAATATTGGCAATATTACTGATTCTAACGTAGAACCTAATGAAAGTATGAAATGGCCGGGTAGCGAAGGATTAACATATGGCGTTTATTTTAATTTCTATATCGGAACTCTCGTTACCGACATGTCTCAATTTGAAGGACAAGTTGTACCTGAACAGTGGGACGGTGAACAATTTCCTATTTTGAGTGATGCATATTTACCTCATATAAGTCAGCACTCAGTAGCTCAATTATCGTCAGATCGGACACACCAGCAAATATGGGCACCAGTACCGGGATTTTATAATGATGGAATCAACGGTTTTATTTGGGGAATTAATGAAGATGTAAATAATGATGGTGAGTTAACTCCTGCTGAAGATTTAAACTTTAACGGCCAATTAGACTATCATCTTGATCCTCCAGAAAGTATTATAAAGAGCCTGGCCCTTAGTACAGATCAACGTACCTGGCCTGAATATTGGCCAGGTGGAACCTATGCTGGAGATACCAGACCATACTTTGGCCGCCCCCCACGAACAATTAACGCAGGACTTCGTGCTGGTTTATGGAATGGTGAATATGGCGCTAAAACTATAGCTGACCAGGAATCTTATTATATGATGGATGATCACGAAAACGACCATTGGAATGATTATAAAACTGAAAAATATTGGCCCATGAAAAATGAAGACGGAACTCCTAATACAACATCTTGGACAGATGGCGGTATCTTGGGAGCTGGTTTGGAAATTGAAGCACGCACTTATGCTTGGTTTCATCCATTAGCAGAAGATTTGCTAGTATCTGTTTATAAAATCCATAACTATAGTGATTATGACCAACCTAGGTTGATTGCGGGGACATTTGCTGATGCAAACATCGGAGGACAAGGAAATTATAATCGAGCTGATTATATTGTTGCTACTTACGACCATGAAGGAGAAGGCGGACGTTTAGAATTTGACATCATGTATCAATGGCATGCTTTTCCTGAACAACTTGATACATATCAAAAAATTGGTGTTTTTGGATTCGGGTTTCTTGAAAGTCCAGGTGTTGCATATAATAATATTGATGACGATGCAGATGGACTTATAGATGAATCAATGGCGGATGGAATTGACAATGATGGAGATTGGTTTCCTTATGCTGATGTTGGTTTAGATAGAATTGGTCCGGAAGACTCATTATATGTTGCGCCTGATGAAGATGGTACAGAAAGTAATGGACAATGGGATACCGAAGATGCAAACTTGAATGGTGCCTTGGACCTGGGAGAAGATATTAATGAAAATGATCGATTAGATTATGAACCTGAAAGAAATGATGTTGGATCTGATGGCATAGGACCAAGTGAATATGGTTGGACAGGTCCGGACCCAAATGGAACAGAATGCAATGCTATAATGGATGATGGTGAACCAGATTTTGATCGAACTGATATCGATGAACAAGATCAGGCGGGATTAAAACATGTATATGTATATGAATCGAACAAAGATTTAAAGAGTGACAATTTGTTTTGGGTAAGGTATTTGAACCAGGAAGGTATAGACATTGAGGAAACAGATGACAACATAGCTTTTACATTTGGAGCACGAAATATCAAACTTGGAAAAGATGAATGGAAACGATTTACTATTGCTTTGCTAATGGGTGAAGACAACGATGATATCGTTAGAAATAAATCAACAATGCAGAAAATATACAATAACAATTATCGTTTCCTAACACCACCAATCCGCCCAACTCTAATTTCCACTGCTTTCGACAAGAAAGTTGTTTTATACTGGGATACTGAAGCTGAATTTTCTAAAGATCCATATTTCGGATATGATTTTGAAGGATATAGAGTTTATAAAAGTACAAATCCAAAATTTTTGGATATTAAAACGATTTCTGATGCCTTTGGAAATGTTATACTTTTAAAACCTCTAGCTATTTATGACAAACCAGATGGTCTAAAAGGACCCCATCCTGTCCCTTTTCCCTCTTTAGGTGTACATTACGATATGGGCAAAGATAGTGGTCTTAAGCATTCATATATTGATACGTTAGTTGACAATGGAAGATTATATTATTATGCTGTGACATCTATTGATGCTGGAAATGATTATGATTTCTATGATCGTGGTCTGGTGTCTGAATATTATCCAATGCAGGCTATGCCTAGTGAATCCCCATTTAACATTACAGTCAATCCCTTAGGAGAAGTTGTTTATAGGGATCGAAATACAGCTGTTGTTATACCTGTAGAAACTTCAGCAGGATATACTGATCCACATGTTGATTCTTCGCACGTTGAGCATGTATCAGGTTTTGCTAGAGGTGTAATCAATAACATACAGGTTTATAATCGAAATAATGTAAAGCTTGGCAACGAATATGAAATTACATTTTCCGATAATGGATGGTTAGAAGATTTATATAGCCCGTTTGAATTTGGTACAATTAATGGAATAACATGTATAAACATAACAACTGGTGATACGCTTTTTGATTTTTATGAAGAAGACTACAGATCTTTCTTAAGTACTTCTCTCCCAGTTCTTGAGCGAAATTTATATCAAGGGTTACATTTTGATTTCAGTTGGCCTCTGCCTAGTGCTTGGAATGATCGATCCAAGGGAATAGATATTATTACTTGGAACAATAGAGGACGAACAACGCATGAATGGAAAAAATGGCAAAATGATTCAAATTCTAATTTAAGAGTTGATAGAATAGAATTACCTGTTAATTATGAACCTCTTCCCTTTGATTTTGAAATAAGAATAGAAGATTATGTGGGCGTTGATACGTCCATTAGCCCTTATCCTCCCTTGATTCCTATCTATCCATTAAATTTTACAACGTGGAATGTGACTGATTCGAATAACCCCCAGCAAATGAAAGTGCAGTTTCATTATGATGTACATCATACAACTCTGGAAAACAATCCTGAAATAATTGGCCAATTATGGGATAGTACGCGAGTTATTATCACTTTTCCTTCTAATGATGAAGATGCCAGTTATAACCTTTCTTGGTCTCTTCGGTTTTTTAAAAACCCTTTTGATTCCACAAACGCTGTTATTCCACCCTCACCAGGTGACATTTATAAATTTAGAACCACTAGAAATCCAAGTAGAGATGATGTATATAGATTTTCTGTTGAAGGCGGTGAATGGATTAGAGAACAAGCGAAAGAAGAAATGAAAAATATTTATGTGGTACCGGACCCCTATGTTGTAGCCAGCAGTTTTGAATCTATTTATGATTTTGGAGGCAGATCAGCCAGAAAAATTGAATTTGTTAATTTACCTCCTCAATGTGAAATTAGCATTTTTACTGCCAGTGGAAAATTAGTAAAAAAAATTATTCATAATTCAATTGAAGAATATGGAAGACATGAGTGGAATCTCACATCTGAGGATGGGCCAGAAGTTGCGTTCGGCATGTATTTCTTCGTTGTTGAAGCAAAAGGCGTTGGAATAAAACGAGGGAAATTTGCAGTCATTAAATAGAGCGTAAATATTTCTCTATGGAACCACAAAAACACTTATTTAGATTACAAATAAGTTCATTATACTTTTTTATTCTTATATTGATATTTCTGTTTTTACTCTCATGCAACCAAAAAAGTAATCCTTTAACTACAAAGAATCCCATAGTAGCAACCATTGGCAATTATAATATTACCGTCGATGAATTTAAAATGAGTTTCGAATTAGGTTTTTCACCCTTAAAAATGAGTAAGAATCCAAAGAGATTCTATCTGAATCATATGATAAACGAAACATTACTCGCTTTAGAAGGAACACGTTTGGGTTATCATACAAATCCCTATGTTCAAAAAAGAGTAAATCAAAGAAATTACTCAAACTTATTAGAAGCATTTTATATTTCTAATGTTTATGGAAAAGTAAATATTTCCGAAGAAGATATTCAAGATGCAATTAAAAAATCAACTGTTAAATGGCGAATGTTAATATGGCCCACTTCCTCTATACATTCAGCTGAAAGAGCATATAAAAATGCACAACAAACTTCACTTGTAGATTTTGTAAAAAAAGAACTAGATAAAAGTGAGTTTAAAATTAAAACACTGAAAGATTATGAGACTGATTGGATTGATTATCTTGATATCCATCCAAATTATTTAAAAACTATATCTGAACTTGAAATTGGTATAGTTTCAAAACCAATTTCTTATGGAAACGGTTATGCTCTATTTCAGATATTAAATATTAATAGAGAAGGTATTTTGGAAAATGAATTAAAATTTGGGGCACGACGAAAACGTATAATAGCAAGATTACATAATATACAAGCTGATAGCATTTCTCATACATTGATGGATTCCATTTTGACACCTATGGAAATCAAAGTCAAAGGAACGGTTTTGGAAGATTTGGCTGATGCATTATATCAATGGACAAAGGACGGCTTACCCACAAAAGGCGATATCGTATCACATGTCGAAAAAATTACTAATAATTCAAAATCATATTTGAAACAGTTAAATTATTTATTGGATAAAACTTTAATTTCAAGTAACGAATGGAAGAAAACTGTAAAAAATTATTTAGAGTATATGAACTATTACCGTCGTGAACTTAAGGAAAATAATCAAACATTAGAATCATTTCGCATTGTATTAATTACAGAAATAGGCCGTATGATAAAAAATGATACATATGTCAACATTGCGTTAAGCGATAGTATTAATGATGCAACTAAAATGTCTACAGATTTAAAACGATGGGAAATGAAATGGATATATGATATTTATCGACATAATCTTGTAAAAGATTTAAAGGTATCTTCAGATGAAATGAAAACATACTTTTCTACAAGATGGAATGAACTCAATATCGCTGATGTTGATACAACACGATTTTATAAGTATGAAAAAGATGTTTATAATGTCGTACTTTATGAAAAACATAACCAGGTAATTGAAAATAAATTGTATGAGTTAAGAAATATATATCCGATATGGATTAATAATGAACTACTGGATACGTTAACATTATCTGATAGTTATAAAGACATTCAAACATCTTTGCTGGTGCGCAAAAGCTTTACTGGAGAGCAAGCGGTACCTACAGTAGATTTACAATGGATATCATTTTAAAAAGATATATCTCATGGGTAGTATTCAACCATTATTTAATCATTTAAGGAGTTTAAGATGGTGCTTAAAATTATTTTTGTCCTCTTTTCTTTTTCCTATGCACAAGTAAGCAGCAATGATCAATTCTTACAGGAAACCGTTACTGTTTTTACATTAGATGATGGACTTCCTGAAACAGTATTTTCAGAGATACGACTTGATGAACCAAATAATATTGTAGCCGTTTCTGATGAGGGGGAATTTGTTTTCGATGTTGACAGATGGAAGAAAATTACGCAATCATTATCTAGATTAACGGAACAGAAAAACAACTCTGATGAAAATATTTTATCCAAAGTTAAATACCTGAATCAGGTTTACATTGGGAAGAAGAATGGATTATTTATTCTAAATGAGATTGAAAATGAATTGGTTGAAATTTTTCCGAGAGATAGGAATTATTCTTGGAAATTATCCAATGTTAATGTTTTGCATGTAGACTTCAAAGATCGTTTATGGTTTGGGTCAGATGAAGGAGTAGGATATTATTACAATGGTCAATGGAGACTCTTTACTGGAAAAGAAGGATTGCCATTTAAATATTTTACATGTATAGCGGGTGCTCCGGATGGGGAAATTTGGTTTGGCACTAATAAGGGGGCAATCAGAACAGATGGGGAAAAATTTCACTATCGTTTTAGTAGAAGATGGTTACCAGATGATTATGTGAATGATATTCTGATAGATAAAGATGGTACCGTCTGGTTAGCAACAAATAATGGGGTAAGTCGGATCATTTTCCAGTCAATGACTCTGGAAGAAAAAGCAAATCTATTTACAGAACAAGTTGAATCTTATCATAACAGAATGGGTTTTATAGCTCAGAATCGATTAAAAATCCGTTATGATAAAAACTCGTGGGAGCCTGCCATTTCAGATAATGACGGAACATATACAGCTATGTATGGTGCTGCCCAAGCATTCCGCTATGCTGTTACTGGAAATTTAGAAGCAAAGAAGTTGGCCAAAAGGAGTTTTAATGCCTGTAAATGGCTGGTTGATATCACCCACGAAAAAGGGTTTCCCGCAAGAGTTATAATCCCAATCGATTGGCCTGAACCAGTAAATAAACAATATGATCAAGAATATAATATAAGAAAACAGAAAGAAGATCCTTTTTGGAAAAATATTATTCCAAGATTTGTTAAAAGTAAAGATGGAAAATACCTTTGGAAGTGTGATACAAGTTCAGATGAATTATCCGGGCATTATTTTTTCTATGGTATTTATTATGATTTGGTTGCCGATACTGAAGAGGAAAAAAAATTAGTAAGAGAAGTGGTTCGCGATATAACAGATCATTTGATCCGCCACGGATTTTTACTGCGCGATCACGATGGAAAACCAACCCGTTGGGCTAATTTTTCTCCAGAATTTCATAACTCTATCTGGGGATGGGATCAGCGCGGTTTGAATTCGATGATGTTACTGTCATTCCTCAATGTTGCTCATCATGTTACAGGTGATAAAAAATATTTAGAAACTGCAGAAATGCTGCGCAATAAATATGCTTATCACATCAATGCGATGCAATCCAAAATGTTTTTCCCGCCCGATGATGTGGTGCCCTGGGATAATAATTTATGTTTGATGAGTATCTACGGTCTGATGAATTATGAAAAAGACCTAGAACTTATAATGATGTACCGGGAGAGTCTGGAAAATTCATGGCTGCACATCAGTAAACAAAAAAGCGCATTTTGGAATACACTCTATGCTGCACTGTCTACGCGATTCAATAAAATGGTCGATTCCGGAATATATGATTCGGGAAAGTATTTTCCTACTGCGGGAAACTACGCGCAATTTACAGCAGATGAGTTTTATAAAACTGATTACAAGCATGATGACATTATCGAAACCCTGCAAAAATTGCCATTGGATTTGATTGGATACAGGATGGATAACCGACACCGATTGGATATTGTATTTGATCCAACACCGGGTCAGGTGGTTAACGAAGGCTGGCGTCCGGTGAATCCCGCACGCCCTCAGAATGTTTTTGAAAAAGCTGAAGTTTATAGATTGAAAGTTGGATGGCATGTAAATGGCAGTGCTTTACCAATTGATGAACGCTGTCATGTGCGTCTCGACCGTGATGGTTTTGCATTGGATGCAACAGAGGGTAGCGGTTATTCAGAGCATGAAGGAACGATTTATTTATTGCCATATTATATGGCGCGTTACCATGGAATTATTAACTAGTTATCTAATTGATATGAAAAAGTTTTATAAAAGATATACCCGTATTGATGATAGATTTGCTATCATTTTCACATTATAAAAGGAGATTATAAATGCGTATCAGAAGAGTAATATTAACCATTTCATTATTATCAGTAATCATTTGTGCACAAAACAGTATCATTATCGATGGTCAATTTGATGACTGGTCCTCTATTTCTAGTGCAGTGATGGATTCGGCCGATGATGTGCATGACACTGATGGCTATCCAGATGGAGGTTCTCCATCGTATATAGAATATTCCGACGTTGATATCATTGAAGTGAAGTTTACAAATGATGCAGAAAATTTATATGGATATATAAAAGCAATGGGTGAAATAGGCCGAACATCATCCGATACACTTGGACATGAAAAGAAGGGCCGCTATTATTTTATTTTTACTATCGATGTTGATGATAACGATACAACAGGTTATCAACTTAAAGATGGTGGTTATTATCCTGATAGCCGTGGTTATGATATGAATATGGAGGTCGAATTTTATGACGGAGGTTTTAATACAGGACACTATATTAATCATGAATTTACAAGTGAAGAAGAAGCCCAAACCCAAGGACTAGATGATTTGGAAAATGGCATTGTCAATCTAGCTCCTGGATCATATGATTATTATACACAATGGGTTACATTTGATGATTCTAGTTATGTAGTTGTTGAAGACCGTGGGCCAGTCTATCAAGGTATAATAACTATTGCAGTTTCAGAAGATGGACATGAAGCAGAAATAAAAGCTCCAATGTGGGGGTTTTTAAATACACCAAATGGAAATAGAATTATTGACGTAGGTCAATATATCGATATTTCAGTATCTCTTGAAGGAAGCGGAGAACTTTCGGAGTCAGCTATCAATGCAGGATACACACCGGGGAGTCATTCAGTATGGGGTTCTGATACTGCTGAACCATTTCGTTATTATGTTACAGAAAGTACGGTGGCTGTTATTGCGAATGTGAGTCTACCATCAGAACTTATCATCAACCCCAATTATCCAAATCCATTTAATCCTAAAACAACCATTAGTTATTTTCTACCAAATTCTCAAAACATTTCATTAACAATAGTTGATATTATGGGTAGAGAAATTATTACTCTTGATAGAGGTGAAAAACACGCCGGTGAACATTGGATTACATGGAATGCTCAAAACCAGTTTGGAGAATATATTTCATCAGGAATTTATTTTACAGTACTTGAAGGAAAAGATAAAATTAAAATTCAACCAGTCATTTATGTAAAATGATGCAATAACAGGAAACTCAAAGGTTGATTATTTACAATGAAAATTCTTAATATGACAGTAGGTAGATTATTTAATTAGATTGATCCAATCAAGGAGATATTATGGCAAAAGAAATAAGTCGCAGAGAATTTATTAAACGGAGTTCTGCTGGATTAGCCAGTAGTGCCTTACTTGCAGCACCTGCCGCATCTTATGCCAGAATAATCGGTGCTAATGATACTATAAACTTTGCAGCAATTGGCATCCGTGGACGAGGAGGAAGTTTAATAAGCGATTTTTCTGGTATGAAAAATGTACGTATTAAATATTTGGTTGATGTTGATGAAAACCTTTTTAAAAATCGCATCGAACAAGTTCAACAGAGTACAGGATATACACCAAAAACTGAATGGGATCTACGTAAAGTATATGATGATAAAAATATTGATGCTGTAGGAATCGCTACTCCAAACCATTGGCATGCACTAGCGACTATTTGGGCTGCTCAAGCAGGAAAACATGTATATGTTGAAAAACCTTCATCCCACAATGTATGGGAGGGGCGTAAAATGATTGAAGCAGCTCGAAAATACAATGTACTGGTTCAAGTTGGATACCAGAATCGTTCTCGAATTAATACTATAAGAGCAATCAAATTTATCCATGAAGGCAATTTAGGAGATATTTATATGGCAAGAGGATTATGTTTCAAACCTCGAGCCGATATTGGTAAATATCCGGATGGACCTTTGAAATCTGGTGAAAAATATCGAATGACACTTAAATCCAGTAGTTATGAGCCATCCTACACAAAAAAGTATTTAAAAAACGTGCATTACGACATGTGGCTTGGACCTGCTCCAAAGCGTCCATTTAACCGTAACCGATTTCACTATAATTGGCATTGGCATTGGGATTATGGCAATGGAGACACTGGCAACCAAGGACCACATCAATTTGATATAGCCCGTTGGGGATTGAATAAAAATGAATTACCGGTTAAAGTTCAATCTTTTGGTGGTTACTACGCTTATGATAGTTCTCAGGAAACTCCTAATACACAGACTAGTATTTTTAAATATAAAGACGGATCTATACTTGAATTTGGTACTCGGGGATTATTCACTAATCCAGAAGGAGTTTTACTTCCTGATATCCAAATTTCATCTACCGGAAATATTAAATCATTCACTAAAGCAAAACCTGTAAAAATTGGCAATATTTTTTTAGGTACAGAAGGTTGGATGCAAATTGATGCCGGTGGAAATTGGCAAACATTTTTTGGCCGAAATAACGAACCTGGTCCCACTTCCGGAGACACTGATGAATCTTATGATCCCATGGATCTAACTGGTGGCGGTGGCGGCGGACATGAAAATAATTTTATATTTGCTTTACGCAATGGAAACAAACATGATTTAACATGTGATATTGAAACAGGACATCAGTCCAGCGCTTTACCACTCATTGCTAATATTTCTTATCTACTGAAACGTGAACTGACTATAGATGGCGAAAAGGAAAAATTTGTTGATAACAATGAAGCCAACTCTCTACTGAAACGTGACTACCGAGAACCCTATATAGTACCTGAACAAGTTTAATGCACTAATTCAAATTAAATGAGATCTTTTTGTCCACAGTAGATTATTTAAAAAGAATTATTGAGTTTTACTAATGCGATCTTTTTTCAACTATAACGTTATAGTTTTATTTACCGTTTTACTCATAAGCCCTTGTACGAATGTAATGGGACAAAATTCCAGCTTAACGGTTAAAGTAAACCCTGTTGAAAATGAGCAACGTGTTGATATTTTCATCGGAGGAGAATTATTTACTTCCTACCTCTATACTGACACAATCCCTGATTTAAAAAAAACCGTCTTGTTTCCAATAAAAACTGCTAATGGGAATGATATAACTCGTGGTTTTCCGCTTCACCCTCGTAAAGGAGAACGTGTGGATCATCCTCACCATATTGGATTGTGGTTAAATTATGGAAATGTTAACAATTTAGACTATTGGAATAACTCCAATGCTATTCCATCTTCACGTTTTTACGAAATGGGTGCCATTCGTCATAATAAAATACTATCATATAAGAATCATAAAAACATTGCTCATCTGCAAGTAGAAGAAAATTGGTTAAAACCGGACAATAGTATACTGCTAAAAGAAAATACCAAATTTATTTTTCATGCTGAATCGAATTTGCGTATTATTGATCGTTTAACTACTCTGACTGCATTAAATGAAGAAGTCACTTTTCATGATACAAAAGAAGGTATGATGGCCATTCGCTTAACTAGAGCTTTAGAACATCCAACGGATAAACCGATCATTTTAAGTGATGTTCATGGCAACAAAACATCTGTACCTGTGCTAGATAATTCAATTGTAACTGGGCATTATATCAATTCAAACGGTGTAGAAGGATTGGACGTTTGGGGCAAACGCTCAAAATGGGTTGCACTAACAGGAGAAATACAAAATGAAATAGTTACTGTGGCCATTTTTGATCACCCTAGGAATACAGGGTACCCCGCATACTGGCATGCCCGAGGATATGGGCTTTTTTCTGTTAATCCACTTGGACAACGTATTTTCAGCAATGGAAAAGAAAATATGGATTTAAAACTAAATCCAGGTGAGTCCACTTTTTTTTATTACAGAATTTTGATTATTTCAGGAGAAACAAATACAGAGCTTATTAATAGTAAATTTCAAGATTTTCTTTCTGAATACAAATAGATTCTCTCATAGATAATTATGAAAATAATATTTAGTTTATTACTTCTTATATTTGTTTCTTTCTTCTTCCATTCCTGTAATCAATCCGATGAGAAATGGATGGTCTTATTTGATGGTGAATCCTTGGATTCTTGGAGAGGTATTGGACGTCAATCAGTTCCTAAAGGGCATTGGATTATTGAAGACGCCTGCATACGTAAACTCGAAAGCGGGCGAGTTCCTCTACAGAGTGATGGTCAACCTCTAAAGGGAGGAGATTTAATGACAAAAGAAACATTTAAAGACTTCGAGCTAATCTTTGAATGGAAAATTAGTCAAGGCGGTAACAGCGGTATTAAATACAATGTATCAGAGGAAATGTCTATGGCATTTAGCTCAAATAACGCAGCACTTGGATTTGAATATCAAGTACTTGACGATAATGGTCATTTGGACAGATTTAAACCTAGCCACCAAGCTGCATCTTTGTATGATCTGATTGTAGCAAATGATAAAAATTTGAGTCCAGTTGGTGAATTTAACAGTGGACGGATCATTTTTAAGGGGAATCACGGTGAACATTGGCTTAATGGAAAAAAAGTATTAGAGTACGATTTAGATACAGCAGTTTTTGATTCATTGTTTAGGGTAAGTAAATATCATGACAATCCTGAGTTTCCTAAAAAACGTAAGGGTCATATTGTGTTACAAGACCATACAGATGATGTATGGTATCGTAATATTAAAATCCGCTCTTTAAAGAGCTTTGATTGAAAATTTTAATTATTAGGAAATTTTATTAATGAATGCTAAAGAATAAACTACGGTGCAAATGCGTTTACTATTGATCATTATGCTTTTTAGCAATGCCGTCTGTTGTGTAGGTAATAACCTGAAAATTGAGTGGGAATACTTAATTAAGGGAGATAACCTGGACAACTGGATTCAACGTGGAGGTAATGCAAAATATAGTCTAAAAGATGGTGTTATTATCGGTGAATCTATTTCAAATACACCCAACAGTTTTTTGTGTACTAAAAATAATTACAGTAATTTTGTACTATACTTGGAATTTAAAGTTGATAAAGAAATGAATTCGGGGATACAGATTCGAAGTAATAGTTACAAAGATTATAAAAATGGACGTGTTCATGGATATCAAGTTGAAATAGATCCTTCTGATAGAGCTTGGACAGCGGGAATTTATGATGAAGCTCGACGAGGTTGGCTTTATGACCTAAATAACAATTCAACAGCACGTGAAGCCTACCAACATGGACAATGGAATATGCTGCATATTGAAGCAATAGGAACATCCATTCGAACATGGCTTAATGGTGTGCCGGTGGCCAACCTAGTCGATGGCCTTACAAGTAATGGATTTATCGCACTACAAGTACATGCATTACCAAAAAATGGTGTAAAAGTATGGTGGAAAAATATTCGTATTATGGATTTAGGAACAACTACTGAATACCCACAAAAAGTAATGGGCACACTTCACACCAATTGAGACATATTGAAGATTCCTCTTCAAAATTAAACTCTAATTTGAAAGAAAATTATCATTTACATTTTATAATTTTATTACTAATTGGAAAAACCCTCATTGCTCAAATGGATACTTGGCAATACAATCATTCTATTTCAATCGAAGAGTTTTTGGATTCCTCTGGAATACACTACTATCTTTGCTGGTCCAGTTCTTACGATGAAAGTTGGGAGCATGACATTTATAAACAAATAGTATCATTTGATGAATATGGTAATATGCTAACTGATGGACCAGAAAAATACATTGGTGATGGTGGTAACGATGAGGCACAAGAACCTGTTTCTATTGCTTACAATTCCATCGATAACATATTTTTAAGTACATGGGAAGATGGTAGCGGATCATCCATAGATGTTCGTGGGCAAATTCATACATCAGATGGATCAATCATTCGAGAGAATTGGATTTTGGCAGGCGGATCTGATGCTCAACATTCTCCTTCAGCTGTTTACTGTAACGGATATTTTGTAATAGCTTATACGGATGAAGCTCTGCCGGCTCAACATGCAATGAACGAAATAATTGTGTTAGATCCAAATACAGGCGATTTGATTCATCAACTTGATTTAACAGCTGAAGCTGAAGATCATTGGTGGCCGGTTTCAGAAACAAATTCTCGTTCTCATTCATTAACAATATGGACGGATGGAGAAAATATTTTAGGGTCAATTATCACGCTAGATACATCAACGGTTTCGGTAACAGACTCTCAATTTTATATATCTAATATTTCATTATATCATTATAGTGTTTCCTGGCTGGAAGAATTGAATAGATATATTATTGTTTCTAGTTCAAGTAATGGTGATGATATCTATGCATGCCTGGTTGATAGTTTTGGGAATAGAACTCTCTATACAGTATTTCAGGATATAACTATTCCCGGAGAAGTAACGCTTGCAACCCATTGGAGTGCTACCAATCAATATTACGAGGTAATATTTCCGGCAAACGAAAATGATATAGGAATTATGGTAATCACAGAGGAGTCGATGGAGTTTGGTACGATTATTAATGGAAACTCATTTTCTATTTTAAGTGACATTTCATGGCCAGAAGCTGGAGGTGTGGCCTGCCAAGTTATTAAAAATAACAGTGGATTAGATCTTTATACAGATAGAAAATTGACGCTCATTGGTTTTAATGATATTAACTCAAATGATGCAATTGTTCTGCCAATTGAAATTGAGGGTTTGAAAATAAGAAATGATTTCCTTCCTGATGGTTTTACGTTATACTCCAATTATCCAAACCCATTTAATCCATCAACAACTATTTCGTATAGTATCCCCGACGATAATCTAGTAAAGATTCGTATTATAAATATTTTAGGAAAGCAGATAAAAATCTTAACCAACAGTTATCAAACAGAGGGTACTCACAGCATTATTTGGGATGGGAAAAATGAACACGACATGCAAATGAGCTCCGGAATATATTTTGTATTTTTAGAAGTGGGCGAAGAAAGACTTTCCCAAAAAATAATATTAGTTAAATAATATTAATCATATAATAAATAGGGATTCCTCTGAGTTCTGAAAAGAGCTTCATCACGGTTAATCTCTTTTAATATTTTATTTAAATTCCCTTTACCTTGAAGCAAACGTGTTAATTGATTATTTCCCCATAATCTATTCATACTTTTCGAATTAACAGAAAAGGATCTTGCTGTCATAATTTGAGCTATATATAAAAATTTTATACCTGTTTCAACACTATTATAATTTGATTGATCAAGAATAATTGTTTTCAATCCTACACATTTTTGATTGAGATATTTCGGATTCTCGGACATCCCTTTTATTGATTTTGGTGTAAATTTTATTTTTTTAAAAGTAACGCCACTTAATTTCATACCGTTCATATCCATGGTTATTTCATCATAATACCATGGTGAACCAATTTTTTTAAAGGGCTGGAATGTTCCCCTGCCTTCACTCATATTTGTGGCTTCAAGCAAACACATTCCCGGATAAATGATGGCTGTTTCCAAATCGGGAATATTGGGGGATGGTTTTATCCAAGGCAAACCTGTTTCATCAAAGGTCATTTTCCGTTGCCAGTTTTGCATTTTGACCACATATAATTCAGGGATAGATTTTATCCATTTTTCTCCCACAATCATTTTTGCTAATTCACCAATGGTTAACCCATATCGAATTGGAATAGGGTACATACCCACAAAAGATGAATATTTTAGATCAAGAACAGGTCCTTCAATTTTTAGCCCTCCAAGAGGATTGGGACGATCGAGGACAATAACCGGAATTCCAGCCTCAGCTGCAGCTTCCATGACCAGACCTAGAGTCGAAATAAAGGTATAAAAACGAGCACCAATATCTTGAATATCATATATGATTAAATCTAATCCGTCTAACATTTCCAGTGTAGGTTTACGGGTATTTCCATACAAACTGTAAATTATCGGAAATTCTTTCAAATGTTGATCCTCAATTTTATGCCCGGCGGAAAAATTTCCGAAGAAGCCATGTTCAGGGGCAAAAATAGCTTTGAGGTGAATATGATCTAGTTCCAATAATAATGTATAGTTTGGAATGCTATCTTGATTAACTCCGCTTTGGTTTGTTACAAGTCCAATATTTTTACTTTGTATCAATTCGGTTTTTTCCGATAATAAAATATCCAAACCAGTTTGGACTGGAAGAATATTATTTTTTAGTTGGTTTCTTTGAATGGTCTGTCCACCTACCATGGTAATTAGGAAAAATATTGGTAAAAGTTTCATTTTAAATCGATAACGAATTTATAATTATTTCAAGTAAATCATTCTTTTACGATCTGCAAATTCCCCAGCCGTTAAAACGTAAAAATAAACTCCACTTGAAACGTGGTTGTTATATTTATTTCTTCCTCTCCAAATGACTACGTGTTTCCCGGGTTGTTTAATTCCTTGGTCTAATTGCAAAATATGTCTCCCTAACATATCAAAAATTGATAGGTTTACTTCAGTTGATTTAAGTAAAAAATAACTAATATTTGTCAAGGGGTTGAATGGATTGGGATAGTTTTGGTATAAAACAAAATCTGTTGGTAGAATTGATTCCTCATTCGTTTCTAATAGAGTTTTGTTTACAACTTGAAAATTATCAAAATATATTATTCCTTCCGAAGTGCCTTCTTGGCTATGGGTGAGCTGAAAACTATCAATTCTTAAATTGCCTTCCAGTATTTGATTTCCTAACCAACTTCCTACCTGATCAGAACCTAAATCCCATTCAACCAATCTCCACCCTATCCAATTTAATGGAATCCATTGACTGACTTCGTGATAGGCTCCGGCCGTACTTGGAAGATTATCATCGATGCAGAATCGGAAGAGATTATTGCTGCCGTCGCCATAAATATAACATTGGAGTGCGAAGGTAGTATCAAATTCTACATTTCTCGGTTCACCACCTGAAAGGTATTCTCGCAACAAATGCTCTGGCGCATCTAAATCCCAAACATACGAAAGTTTAGCAGATTTTCCCGGAGATGTTCCAGGTAGAAAAATTTGATTTGAAATGCTAAATGATGTTCCAGACAAAATTCCAGTTGTAGATCCACTACCGGTAGGATCCCACCAATTATTCACATTATTAAAATCATCGATAGTGGTTATATCACTGTACCCTAATGATGACGTTAAAAATGTTGTATTGACAGCATCTAATTGATTCCCCAATAGATCTGTGATTTCATTGGTTAAGGCGAATTCATAATCTGAATTAGGAATAAACGGTTCAGTGGGCCGAATAGTTACGGCAGTTTTATCATAAATTTCTGATGTATGCATTGAGTAAGAAATGGGGTCTCCAAGCTTGGTAAGGCTCATTGAATTTTCGGATAAAGTTGATATATCAATTATTTCATCGAAAATAATGGTTAATACATTGTGGATATCTAACCCTTCATTTTGTTCCATGAAATTCAAATTGCTTTGAAAAATAATTGGACCAAAAATATCTTCTTCTACTGTTGTAAAATGGAGGGAGTATGGATCTCCGCTAATTCCATCGCCATTTCCATCGAGATGAACTCCATTTATATCAGAAACATCTGCATCTAAAGTGAATTCATACGCGGTATCATAATCTAAATTGGAAGTAAAATTAATATTCAATGTATGATTTTGATTGGTCCATGAAATCATAAATGGAACGAACGGAGAAATATGAAGATTTGATGTGTCAATGGTTGAGATGGACATGGTTTTTGAAAAAGTAATTTGTAACAAAGAACTTACATTTACTGTATCTTGTTCATTGGGATTTGTTTGCAAAATTAAGGGTGGAAAAGAAGGAATGGAATCAGTTATGACTGAATTTGAAACAGAAGACTCATTCCAATAACGGTCAAACTGTGTTACACCATAAGTATATTGACCATTAAAGTCCTGTGTGCCATCGAATGAGTCAACGTAAGATAATGTATCTCTACCATAATAAATATGAATAATGTCATCATCGTTTAGATTGAGACTATCATCTTCGGAACGATAAACAGCAAACCAAAAATTTGATAATGTATCTTGAGGCTGTATGACGATTTTATAAGACAGTGAATCAATTTGATCAAGTGAAATGTATGGAGGATTAGGTTGTACCCCGCTATTTCCTGGAATAGGCCTGATTTTGGTTTTTCGATGAAAGAATGAGTTTCCTGAATCTGTCCAATAATTATGATAATCCCATTCACCTGTACTAAAAAATTGAAACCCATCTATCCAATCAATCGAACGACATGTATTTACAATTGAAGGATGGTTGTTCCATACGTTATTATCCTGAAGCATATATGAACCAACACCAACAGAATACAGCTTTCCAGCTGCAATACCAGGTTGAATATAGTATCCCCAGCATTGTTCACTAGTACTTTGTCCATCTCCACCTACAAGCATACTGTAAAATCCTGATGCTGTTGTCCAATGATAATGCATGGGAGTTAACTGGTCAAGATATCCTTCATTGAACCAAAGGGCAGCATCTTGATAAACAGTCCCAAAGCCTTGCCAGCCGCCCCATCTATAATTACCCAATGCTGCAACAGAAAGGCGAATGTGTGGTTTCACCGTTTGCATAGAATCGTGAAGTGTTTCCACAAATTCTGTGACAGACCACCGCCACCATTCTTCCCAAGAAGAAAAACCAGAAGGAACTCCTCCAGAAAAAGGATGATCAACATCGTATAAATATCTACCAGTACGGTTACTGTTAATTTCTTGTATTTGATCTTGAGTAACCCAACCATCATTTAAAAATATTTCATCTACCTGATTCCCCATATCAATTTGACGTTGGGTGTTTGAATGTTCGTTCCATCGAACGTAATCAAGATGTAAACCATCAATATCATAATTATTTACAATCTCCATTGCAACATTTACAAGATAATCTCTTACAACTGCCAATCCGGGCGAAATAGATCGATAAGATTCCATAGGGATTCCACTCTGATCTCGACAGATCCATTCCGGGTGTTCTGCTGCTGGCGTACCTGCATACATACTTGATGTTTGAAATGTATTAAACCATGCATGGAGTTCTAATCCTCGTGCATGAGCTTCTTCTGCAGCAAATGCTAATGGATCAAAACCGGGATCACTATATCCAGCGTAATAGCCCCATGGTTCATAGCTTGAATTGTAATAAGCAGTTCCGCTCTGACGTATTTGGAAAAGTACAGATGTCATATTTGCATTAACATGATTATCTAAAATTGCCCTGATTCTTTCCTGAATTTCATCAGGAGAATCATTTGGATTTATCCAATCCCAAGTGATAACCCAAGTGGCACGAAATTCACTATTAATATTTTGTGCCCATACTATTGTTATCAATAAAATGAGTAAAATATATTTTTTCATAGTAAAATTTACATTGTGTCGAAGCAAGGTAACAGAGTTCATCCGTAAATTTATTCTCTTATTATTAACTATCTAACCAATAATCAATATTATGAATACTGAAAAATTAACTCAAGAAATTAACACATTTTGGGATAATCATATTCTTTCCACTATTAGTGAATATATAAAATATCCCAATAAATCACCTGCATTCGATCCTGATTGGAAAGCCAATGGTTTTATGGAAAAAGTAGTGGATCTAGCCAGTGTTTGGGTAAATGAGCATAAACCAGACAATAGTACTTTACATGTTTATAGGGAAGAGGATAGAACGCCTCTTTTAATCCTCGATATCCCCGGTAATTCAGAAGGTACAATCCTTATGTATGGCCATTTGGACAAACAACCAGAAATGGAAGGCTGGACAGAGGGTTTGGAGCCTTGGAAACCTGTTTTGAAAGATGATAAACTATATGGACGTGGCGGAGCCGATGATGGCTATGCTCTTTTTGCTTCGGTGTGTACAATTAATGCACTCAAGCACCAAGGTATATCATTACCAAGAATTGTCGTTTTAATAGAATGTTCTGAAGAAAGCGGTTCTCCGGATTTACCATTTTATATGGATCATTGCGCAGATGTAATTGGTTCTCCGGACTTGGTGATCTGCTTGGATTCTGGTGCTGGAAATTATGAACAATTCTGGACAACGACATCTTTACGCG
>Ga0208524_1000278_pt1 | contig 28147 bp, 30 predicted proteins | sample ETNtaG_28_FD_185779 | JGI IMG/M metagenome (GOLD analysis project Ga0208524, IMG submission 185779) | Marine microbial and viral communities from oxygen minimum zone, Eastern Pacific Ocean - ETNP201406SV61 (SPAdes) (version 2) | ecosystem: Environmental > Aquatic > Marine > Oceanic ... | reverse complement strand
CAATCCGGGAAAAAATATTTAGCCGGTATTGATGAAGCGGGCAGAGGCCCTTTGGCGGGACCGGTGGCAGCAGCAGCTGTTATTCTACCTCAAAATATAGATTTACCCGAGGTGACAGATTCCAAGAAAATCAGTGAAAAAAAACGTGAGCGTCTATTTGATGATATTTATAAGACTGCCCTTTCCATTGGGGTGGGCGTGGTTCATGAAGAGGTAATTGATAATAAAAATATACTTCAAGCGACTTATCAGGCCATGCGCCATTCACTGGGGCAGTTGTCAATCAGTCCTGAAGTAATTTTGGTTGATGGAAATAAAGCGGACATCAAACATTATGAGCAGGAGAGTATTATAGATGGGGATCAGAAGAGCCTCAGTATTGCAGCCGCCTCCATCATTGCCAAAGTTACCCGAGACCGCATGATGCGCCAATTTGATATTGTTTTCCCTGAATATGGATTTGCAAAACATAAAGGCTACGGTACCAAGCAGCATATAGAGGCAATTCAGAAAAGTAAAGCTACTCCTATTCATCGTAAATCGTTTAATCCGGTTTCCCATCATTTACCAAATATGGCATATCTACAGAGAAACAGATTATTAGGGAAATTAGGAGAACAATTAACGGCGTGCCAATTAATCCGTAATCACCAAAATATTCTTGAAATGAATTATAATGTACCCAAAATTGGAGAGATTGATATCATCAGTAAAGATGCTGAAATATTGGTATTTACAGAGGTAAAAACTCAAACGACAGGTCATGGTTGGGGAGCTCCGCGAACTCAAATAGATGAGAAAAAACGAGATCGTATAATGAATGCGGTTCAACATTATATGGATTCACATGAATTGGACTGTGATTTTCGATTTGATGTGGCAGAGGTAATTTTAGGCTCTGGAAAGCCACAAATACAGATTATTAAAGATGGAATGACAGGGTATTGATTAAAGAGGGAAGAGGAAAATGAAGACAGGATTGATTAACTTATATATATGTTTAATTATTAATCTTTTATTTGCCCGCACTCCTGATGCTGTGGGTGAAAATGGTGTGGTCGTTTCATCGAATGAAATTGCATCTCAGATAGGAATTGACGTTTTAAAAAATGGCGGGAATGCCATTGATGCAGCAATTGCAACCGGCTTTGCTTTAGCGGTAGTACATCCTGGAGCCGGGAATATTGGCGGTGGTGGATTTATGGTGATCCGATTGGCTGATGGAAGGGTCAAAACTATTGACTTCCGTGAGACATCTCCTGCTGCAGCATTTAGGGATATGTTTTTAGATGATAGCCTCGATGTGATTCCCGGTAAAAGCTGGCAAACATCCTGGGCAGCCGGTGTCCCTGGTAGTGTGGCAGGGTTTGGATTGGCATATGAGAAATACGGTAGTGCAAACTGGAGAGATTTGGTGAAGCCTGCTGTAAATCTTGCATCAAATGGATTCCCGCTAGATTATCAAAATATGATGTATTTTAATCATCCCTATTATCAGGAGTATTTATCCACTGATACTGAGAGTGCAAAAATATTCTCAAAGGAAGAACCCTTCACACTTTACCAGACTTTCATTCAAGACGATTTAGGAAAAACGCTTGAACGAATAGCCAATAATGGCTGGGCTGAATTCTATAATGGAAAAACAGCTAGTATGATTGAAAAATGCATGCAGCGGACAGATGGGCTCATGACAAAAGAAGATTTAAAAAATTATCACGCTGTAGTGCGTAATCCTATCTCGTTCAACTATCGTGGTTATAAGGTTCATTCCATGCCTCCAGCATCTTCTGGAGGAATCACCATTGCCGGCATCTTAAATCAACTGGAAAATATAGATATGGATAGTTTGGATTATCACAGTGCTCAGCATATTCATTTTGTAGCTGAAGCGGAACGGCGCGTGTATGCTGATCGTGCTGAATTTATGGGCGATATGGATTTTGTACCAGTTCCCATTGACAAATTAATTTCAGATGAGTATGCTAATGATCGCTGGAAAAGCGTAGATACACTTATGGCTTCAAAATCAGAGGATATTTCTCATGGTGATATTCCATTTCTTGAATCAGAAGAAACTACTCATTATTCTGTAGTGGATAAATGGGGGAATGCTGTCTCTGTAACCACAACGGTAAATGGCTGGTTCGGCAATGGTATTGTTGTGGATGGCGCCGGGTTCCTGCTCAATAATGAAATGGATGATTTTTCAGCGAAGCCAGGTGTTCCCAATGCCTATGGACTCATTGGAAATACTGCCAATGCCATTGAACCTGGGAAACGCATGCTCAGTTCAATGTCGCCCACCATTGTGGAAACACCGGATGGGGAGCTATTTTTAGTTTTGGGTTCTCCTGGTGGATCTACTATTATCACTACCATAGCCCAAGTAATTATGAATGTTATTGATTTTGATATGAATATCGAAGATGCCGTAGAATCATATCGTTTTCACCACCAATGGCTGCCGGATATGATTCAGTTTGAATCTGGTGGATTTTCTCCAGAAACTATACAAGCGTTAGAAAATCGTGGACATGCTATCAAATATAGAGGTTCCATTGGTGAAGCAAATTGCATTCAAGTGGAAGATGGATTAATTTTCGGATCTGCAGATAGCCGGAGAAATTCCAGCGCAGTAGGATATTAATAATGCCACTTGAAATTGAGCGAAAATTTTTAGTTAATTCGGATCGCTACAAGATTGGAGCAAAGCCCGTTCATATTATGCAGGCGTATTTAACCATTCAGAACCAGTTAGCAATTCGAGTCCGCATTGAAGGGCGTAATGCATCTTTAGCCATAAAATCTAAAGTATCAGAAAGAGTGAATAGGGAATATGAGTATAGTATCCCTTTAGACGAAGCCCAATCCATGATGAAATTGAGCGAACATTCCGTTATCACAAAAACTCGCTATTTAGTGGATTTTAAACGTCACACCTGGGAAGTGGATGAGTTTCATGGAGACAATGAGGGTTTGGTAGTAGCTGAGATTGAATTAGATGATGAAAATGAAATATTTGAAAAGCCGGATTGGTTAGATGATGAAGTGACATCGGATTATCGATATCTGAATTCTAACTTGTCAAAATCATCTTATAAAACGTGGTGATGATAAACTTTTTATCTTATTGTAAATAAAACCGCCTCTCTTTGCAGAGAGGCATGTAAGCCTTTTCGACATCCCATTAAAACGAAGAGCCACTCGAAGAGAATTAATTGATACTTGAATCGCTTTGGTTAACCATTTTAAGTCAATTATGGGTAACTAAACTATGGGTAACTGGGTAACTCGTAGTTTCATAAGTTGAAGGAGTGGGGGACACTTTGTTAAGATGGTAGCAGGCGAGTATGTGAATACTCAGAAGCTGATGCTTATAAAATAGAGTTAACACTAAGTCACACACACGCATCGATTTGATGATGAATGAATATAATTATTCATTCGTATCTGTGTAGAAGTCTTAATTTTCATCCTTAATATTTAAGGAAAATCTCAACAATTGAACTTTAGTTGGAAAAAATTCCTGGAAGAACTCCGGGTATTAATAATTCTCGTAATCATAGCCTTCACCATAAAATCTACCTTAGTAGAAATTTATGTGGTGCCTACAGGTTCTATGGAAGATACTATTCTAACGGGTGATATGCTCATTGGGAATAAGTTTATTTATGGAATGCGTACCCCGATCTGGATAGGAATTCCCTATACTCGAACAGGGTTTCATATCCCCTGGTTTCGCTTGCCGGCATTTAAAGAAGTAGAAAGTGGAGACGTCACCATTTTTGAATTCCCACGAGATCCATTTCAGAAGTATGTTAAAAGATGTATTGGAGTTGCGGGGGATTCTATTTCAATTAATATAGGCAAAATTATTATAAACAGCGATACCATGCATTTCCCAGAAGAAGGCAAGTATATTAAAGGCTTTCAGTATGAGAAGGATAAAGTGGAAAAACTGTATTCTTTTTTTACAGGAAATAGAGACAATATAAATAGTTTTGTGGTGCCCTATAGGGGTATGGAAATTGACTTTAATAATGTTGATGACTGGCAAACTGCAATTACATTAATGGTTCAAGATGGTAATGATGTTAAGCTTGGTAGTAAAACATTTACCATGATCGACCCTTATGAAATTGCGCGAACACACGGATTCTTAAAATATAAGTTATTGAATTTAATTAGTTCTTCAAGAAAAGCGGCCATGCGTGAACAAAAAGATAGAAGTAGATTTATTAATAATTTAAATAATGAATATAAAGAAAATAATCTTGTAAACCCCTGGTATATTAATTATGGGTCTGAAAATTCAGAATATTTAAAAAATAATATAACAGTGAATGGAAAAACTCTCAATGAATTAGAAACGTACACCTTGAAATATAATTATTATTTTTTCATGGGTGATAATAGAGATTCAAGTTATGATTCACGATTTTGGGGGTTTGTACCAGACACGCAGATTTTAGGAACTCCATTATTTGCAATAGTAAATCTGTTTAAATTTAAGCTACGAATGAAAGTTGTTTCTTAATTAAATTACAATATGTTTGGATTTATCGCATTTGGATTTAAACTCTTGTTCGCTGCCATTGCAGGCGGCGCTTTGAGTTATATTCCCGGAGAAGAAACCCAAAACCATAAGATTGTAGAAACATCGCTGATTTGTATTTTTGGCGCAGCAATATTAGGCCTTACAAGTCAATTACATTTTGGTGAATTTAATATTGTTACAGGAATTGGAATTTTAGCTGTAATAATGGGAATCATTTCTATTTCAAAAAATTTAGATTTTATAAATCGAATGGTTTGGCTATTTTCAGGAGTATCTGGAATGATTATTGGAGCTGGATATATTTTGCAAGCGATATTGTTGGTGGCCCTTGTATATATTATTTTAAGAAATAGTGAACAACTATTGAACTATTTTGACCAAGAGGCAGAAGGGTCTGATGACGGTTCAATTGAAAATGTTTCAAATTAGTATTATTATTAAACTAAATTTAAGTATCATATTTAACTTCGTATTTCAGCATTAACTATAAATATCATTAATATATTGGATAATTAATTGAGTATTGATTTAGACAGCACCGAAGGAAGAAAGCAATATTTATCAGAAAAATTGGATGATCTCCTAGAGGGTATTAATGACTCCTATGGTACTCTATTAATGGAAGAATTGTTAGCGCGATTAGAGCTTACAGTAAGAGATTTTAATGATGAAATGAAGAATCTTTGCGATCAACTGGTTACAAAAGAAAAGGAACGTCAGCAATTAATGGAAATGTTAAAAACTACCGATGGAATTCCAGCTCCTGCATCTGATACACAACAACCCACACCTAATATAAGTGAAGCAGTAGATCCCGGGAACATGGAGATTGAAGAGACTGAAGAAGATGTGCCTGAGTGGGAAAAGAAGTTGGCAAAATTAGAAAAAAAAGTAACTTAAGGATATTATTATTATGCAGAGAGCGATTTGGATCATCACATTTTTCATCATTCTAGCCATTGGATATTATTGGATGGTTGTAGATGATTCCCGTACTCAACAAATGATGCAACTGGCAGATAGTGATGATGAGCTTTCCGGAGATGTGAACTCAACCGTTGAAATTTACGATCGATTAGAGAAAAAATGGATTGGAACCAGTAAGCATGTGCAAACCTTACAAAAGGAAACTCATGCACATTATGCCGCTTATGATGCGCAAATGGATTCAATAGACATAGTATTTGAAGAAATCAAGTTCAGTATAGAGCAATTAGAAGAAACATTAACCAGAAAAATTGACAGAGTTAAGGATGATGTAAGAAACCTTGAAGATAGTTTTGAAACTTTTAAGAGATCAACAAATCGTAATGTTCGTGATGTGAAACAGACTATTTCAACAATGCAGGATGATAATATATTAAATTTAACTGTGTTCCCGCCAGTTGAAGAAGAAGAAGAGAAGAAAAAATAGAACTAACTCTTATACATTGTAAAAAGGGGAAGTTATTCCCCTTTTTTATTTTTAATCAATTAAATATCATATGATAAAACTTGATGAATTAATAGGAGATATTATATTTGTATCCTTTTCAAACTTTGAAAGGTACAAAGATATTGGTATTGATAATCCAACTGGTCATTTTCTTTTAAAGGGTTATGACCAATTGGGTCTCTGGCTAGAACACCCCGGAATTGTAATTATTCATGGGAAAGATGAATCAGGGGTGCCTTTACCTGTAAAGGATCAAACCAGGGAAGATATAGCAGCTAATTTTGTAGTAACTTGGGATAATGTTAATACAATAATGCATTACCCCGAAAGGGATGGATATGATTTCCCTAGTGAATTTGAAAAAATGAAATTAGGCTTTAGGTTTGAAAAAGATGAGGAATAGATAATCTTATGATTTCTGGTACAGTCAAAATGTGGAAAGAAGCTGAGGGATGGGGTTTTATAGAAGGCGATGATGGAGATGATTATTTTGTTAACATCGCTAATATTCGTAAAGGTCAAAAAATACTCGTAAATGTCAGGGTTAAGTTTGACGTCACACAAGGGCATCGAGGTCCGGAAGCAGAAAATGTCAGTTTATTCTAAATAAAATATTATTAAACTCTCTTTTTAGAGAGTTTTTTATTTAGGAGCATATTTTATTTAAAAATATATAAATTATTATTTCATATTTATGTTTAGGGAAAGCTGAATTTTAATTTAGTTTTACGTCCAATTCTTTGATAATATTTTAGTGATTTTAATATGCATATAACAGATATTCAATCGATTCATCATTCGCAGCCAGAATATTGGGAAAATTCTTATAATGCTGGTGAAATGGCTTGGGATTTAGGAGAACCTACTCCAATATTTAAAAATTGGATACATTCACAAAAAAAGCCATTATCTATATGTATCCTTGGAGCTGGAAATGGATGGGATGCGCTTTATTTTGCAGAAAAAGGTCATGAGGTGACAGCGGTAGATTTTGCTGATTCTGCCATTACAAACATGACTAATGCTGCAAAAAAGAAAAATTTGAACCTGAATATTCTACATGAAGATATTTTCAATTTAGAAAAATTATATGATGCGCAATTTGATATTGTGTTAGAATACACCTGTTATTGTGCTATTGATCCCAATAAACGGACAAATTATATTCAGATGGTAAATAACCTATTAAAGCCATCCGGGAAATTGGTTGGCATATTATTTCCAATTGATAAAGAACTTGATGGTAATGGACCACCCTTTGGAGTTGACATTAACACTACAATGACACTGTTTTTAAAATATTTTACTTTGGTAGAAAAAGAAATACCAGCATTATCAATTGAGAGACGACGAGGAAGAGAGGTGTTTGTTATTTTTAAGAAAAATGGATACTAAAATCAGAATAAATAATATTCAATTATTTGGATATCATGGCGTTGATGAAAAAGAAAAATCTGATGGGCAGCCATTTGAAATTGATATTGAAGTTTCACCAGTATATGATGAATCAATCACAGATAATTTACATAATACTGTAAACTATTCTCTTATATATGATGAAATAACCAATATATTTTGCCAAAGGAAATATAATTTAATTGAATATCTTGCAAATAAAATTGCCACTACAATTACAGATAAATTTAATGTGGATAATTGTAAAGTGGTAATACGCAAACCAAATGCCCCCATTAATGGCAATTTTGATTCTGTAGAAGTGGAAGTTATTAGTAATGTCTGAAGATCAACATATATTTTTAGGATTAGGTTCAAATGTAGGTAATCGTTATCAAAACTTGAAATTTGGGGTTGATATGTTGAATGCGCATCCCCATATTTGGGTGACGGAAAAATCCCATGTATATCAATCACCTGCCATGTATAACACAGATCAAGATGAATTTTATAATATGGTGATTGAAATTGATACCAACTTAATTCCTGTGGACTTACTGAATGCAATTAAAGTCATTGAGGAAAAAGCAGGAAGAAAAGTAGAGAAGAAAAGAAATATGCCGCGTGTTTTAGATATTGATATTTTGGCTATAGGTAGTTTGCAAATTCATAGTGGATTATTGGAAATACCACATGCAGGAATATCCGAAAGAAAATTTGTTCTCAAGCCCTGGAACGATATTGCTCCAAAATTTAAAGTTCCCGGACAAAATGCGCTGGTTTCAGAGATTCTTGAAAATACAGATGACAATTCAGACGTAAGAATGGTGCTTATTGTAGATAAGGAAGGCATGCTTTGAAAATTCCCTATCATATTGCTATAGAAGGTACAATTGGTGTTGGAAAAACTAGTTTATCAAAAATATTAGGAGAACGATTAGAAGCTAAATTGGTTTTGGAAGAGTTTGAGGAAAATCCCTTTTTAGTTGATTTTTATAAGGATTCTGAGCGCTTTGCATTTCAAACTCAGTTGTTTTTCCTCTTGTCACGCTATCGCCAGCAACAACAATTGCAACAAACAGATCTTTTTACGAAAACATTAATTTCTGATTATATGTTTGTAAAAGACAGATTGTTTGCAGCATTAAATCTAAATGATAAGGAAATGAGTTTATACAATGCAGTTGCCCGAATATTAGAAAAAAATGTTACATCCCCTGATATGGTTATATTTTTACAATCAGATACTGATCGTCTCATGCAAAATATTAAACTTAGGGGAAGAGAATATGAAAAGTTAATTGATTGGAAATATATTGATGCTTTAAATCAAATGTATAATGAATATTTTTTTAAGTTTGATATTTGCCCATTACTGATCATCAACACCAATGATATAGACTTTGTAAAAAATAAAAATGATTTAGAAGAAATAATTGAGTTTATTCGAACACCTGGAGAAGGCACCCGCTATTTCAATCCAATAAAAAGTATTCAATAAGATGAAAATATTATTTATCATTGCATTGTTTTGGATATTTAACCAAATTAGAAAATTCATTTCTGGTATTCAAGTTTCAAACAATAAGAAAGCACAAAGTGATTATAAGGGCCGCAGGGAAGGAATGGATATTCAGGATGCAGATTATGAAGATGTAGAATGAAAGCTGTTAGAATAAGTAAACATGGCGGATTAGATGCGCTAACATATGATGATATTCCCGAACCTGACTGTCCATCTGATAAAGTAAAAATCCGTGTAAAAGCTGCAGCCATTAATCATTTAGATATATGGGTGAGAAAAGGACTCCCAGGGATGCCAGTATCATTGCCATTAATATTAGGTTCTGATGCATCTGGTACAATTGTAGAAGTTGGTTCCAAAGTACATAATTTTCAAACAGGTAATGATGTGGTTATTCAACCTGGTACCTTTTGTGGAAATTGTCACCATTGTAAAGAGAAAAAAGAAAATTATTGTTCTGAATATGGTATTTTAGGTGAGACGGAGAATGGAACTCTGGCTGAATATGTTATTCTTAACCCTGTTAATATTCATAAAAAACCAGAGCATCTATCTTTTCCCGATGCTGCATCAATGCAGCTGGTTTTCATGACAGCCTACCAAATGCTCATAATAAGGGCAAAATTACAACCTAATGAAACCGTCTTAATTTATGGTGGAAGTTCTGGTGTTGGGTCAGCAGCCATTCAAATTAGCAGGGATTTAGGGGCTAATGTTATTGCCACATCCGGTAGCAATCTAAAATGTGAATTTTCCAGAAAATTAGGAGCTCATCATGTAGTAAATCACAATGAGGGGAATTGGAAAGATGAGATAAAACTAATTACAGAAATGAATGGTATTAACGTAGTATTTGAGCATGTAGGGTCTGCTACATGGAAAGAATCAATAAGGCTCTTGTCAAAAGGGGGGAGACTGGTAACCTGTGGAGCAACAACAGGCGCTGATGTTGATATTAATTTAGCGCATCTTTTCATGAAACAACAGTCTATTTTAGGTTCAACCATGAGTAATATTCCCGCTTTTAAAAAGGTGATGGCCAAAATTAACCAAAAGCAATATCTACCAAATGTGGATAAAATATTTGCAATGAAAGATATTCGTGAAGCTCATAATTATATCGAAAATAGGCAGCAAATGGGCAAGGTAGTATTACTTCCATAGTATACATTTGGAATGCTTTGCATTAAGATGGTGAGAATTTTGATTATCATCGCTTTCATGTGTAACATGCTTTTCTCTGATAATTTTCATGGCATGGGTATGCAGATGACTTCTAATGGAACGGGTATTTATTACAAGCCAGGAATTGAGTGGAGAAAAAATACTCAGATATTAGCTGATGTAGGCGTTCATTTTACCAAGCATGGACAATCAGTTAACAGCTTTGGTTTGATGAATGGAAATAGTTCAATTTATTTGGATTTGTCAGCTGTCTTAAAACAAGAATTATTCAGAACGATGATTGCTGGTGTTTTTAAGCCGATTATCGTAATTCAGGGTGGAAGTATAGCAGACTTAAGCACCATTTCAGGAATTAATAATTTAGGAAATTGGAGGACGAAATATGCATTTGGTACAGGCATTCAATTTTATAATGGCAGAATGCTAAATGAGCTACTATTGAAATTGTATAAAAATCCTTTTGTCGACGATGGCAATATGGCATTTCAGTTGGCAATGTATTGGAAATAAGGAGACTTAATTATGTCAGATGACTGTTTGTTTTGTAAAATAATAAATGGTGATATTCCAGCAGATATTGTGGCGCAAACCGATCATGTATTAGCATTTCGCGATATTAATCCCCAGGCTAAAACCCATGTATTAATCATACCAAAAGTACATATTCAATCTACGCGAGAACTAAATGATGACAATGTGCACTATTTAATGGATATGGCAGTAATGGCAAATAATATTGCAGAAAATGAAGGTATTATGGAATCGGGATATCGCTGGGTAATTAATACGGGGGATGATGGGGGACAGACTGTGCATCATATTCATCTACATTTATTGGGAGGAAGGAAACTCCATTGGCCACCAGGATAAAATTACCCTATGTATATTTCTAAACTTAAATTACAAGGATTTAAATCTTTCCTCAATAAAACTGATCTTAACTTTGGTGAAGGGGTTACGGCAGTGGTTGGCCCAAACGGGTGTGGGAAAAGCAATATTGTGGATGCCATTCGCTGGGTATTGGGTGAGCAGAAAATTTCTATTCTTCGATCAAATAAAATGGAAGATGTTATTTTCAATGGTACAAAAAGTAGAAAGCCCCTGAGTTTTTGCGAAGCATCTTTACTCATTCATAATAGTCGTGAAATTTTACCCATTGAATATAATGATGTAGAAATATCACGACGTTTATATAGAAGTGGTGAAAGTGAGTTTTATATTAATAAAAACCTGTGTCGCTTGAAAGATATCCAAAATCTATTTGTGGATACAGGAATGAGCTCTAATGCATATTCTGTCATTGAGTTAAAAATGGTGGATTCAATTCTATCTCATAATGCCAACGACAGACGAAAGATGTTTGAAGAAGCTGCAGGAATTAATAATTACAAACAGCAGAGACAGGCAGCATTAAGGAAGATAGCTGCTACTCGTGTAGATATGGAACGTGTGAATGATATCATTGTAGAAGTGAATAATTCCATTAAGAATCTCAGATTGCAGGTGAAGCGGTTTGAACGTTTTGATACATTGAATAAAGATTTAAAAAAGCTTAATATTGAAGTAGCACAAGTAGAAATTCAGCACCTCGCTATTAAACTGGCGCCGCTTCAAGATAAACTCAATCAGATCAAGGGTAAACAATCCAATTTGTCGGGCCAAATGAATTTAGATGAAACCCTGACAGAACAGGTTCAAACTCACTTTGAAGATAAAAAAGCTAAACTCAATAAATGCCAATTAGAGATTTCAAATTTAGAGAATACTTTATCGGCATTAAATAGCAATTTATTGGTTTGGTCAGAGAAAATATTAGGGAATGAAAATCAAAAGAACCATTTCACAGATGAACTCCAGAATAATGAAGATAGTCTTAATATTTCTATCAAGAAATTGGAGGAATTAAATTCTAAAAAGGAGAACTTGCTGCCAGAAATTAAGAAGCGTAAAATTGAGTTTAATAAACATGAAAGACAGTACAATAAGGTAAAAGATAATTACGAAAATATTCTAAGACATCAGGAAAATTTTAAAAAACAGACTGAATCTGAATATTTAAAAATCCGTGAAGAAGAGGGTGTCTTGGAAAGATTGAAAAATACAATTTCAGAACTTTATCAAACAAAAGAAATTCATAGTGAGAAAATAGCAGAAAATTATCAAAAAATAGACAATTGTAAAGCCGATTCAAATTTAGCACGTGCTAATGTTGAGAGTCAGGAAAAGAAAATTAAGAATATCACGAATGAGTTAGAGAGCCAAAAAACTAAACAATCATTATTAGAGGACGACATCTTATCTTTGAAAGAGAAGAAAAATATTTTATTATCTAATATATCCACACTGAATAGTCAAAAGGAGTTCTACGCTAACGTTATTGAAAACCATGAAGGTAGACCTTCAGGAATAAAACACATATTGAATGATAGAGAAAAGTATCCATTTGTGCTGGGCGTTTTATCTGATATTATTGAGGTTGATGATCCGTATCAATTAGCGGTTGAGACTGCCTTGGGAGAATATGGAAACTTTTTAGTGGTTGATAGTGAGGAAAATGCACAATTGCTCATAACTGAAACCAATAAACGCCTTTCAATTTTTGTATTAGAGCATCTTCCTGAAATTAAGCCAATTAAATTAAAAAGTCCTGTCGAGTTACTGCTTTCGAAAATAAATTGCGATCCTAAATTACAGAAACTTATTACATTGCTTTTATGTGATGTAGGTATTATCCCTACTGATAAAACTAATTCCCATTTCATCAACTCTAATCCATTGAACTGGGTGGATGCATCTGGCAATTATTTTTATCGAGGATATATCATTAAAAGTCCCGGGAAGGAACCTGAATCTGTGATTGGGCGAAAACAGAAATTAGAACAATTGCAAAATGATACACTAAGTGCAGAAAATAGTCTCAATAAGTTAAAGAAAAAATTAGAAAATACAGTAAAAAATGCTAATGACATTCACAATGTTTTGCATGCAAAAAGTAGTGAATTGGATTTTGCTATTCAGAAATTAAATGATTTTGAACAAAAATTACAGCAGCAAGATTATATTTCAATACAATATCAAGAATCCATATCAGAGCTTAAAGAAAATCAGAAAAAAACAGATTCTCAAATTACTGATTATAATATCCAACTTAAAACAGTAAAAGATTCCATTCATAATGCGAGAATTGAACATGAGAAATCATCTAAAGAATATGAGAGTTTCCAAGCAAAAATAGCTGAGGATAGATTTATAAGAAGAACGCAACAGCAAAATGTTCAGGACTCTCGCATAAAACTTCTTGAAATTAAAAAAGAAAAAGAAGGATTAGATTACCGCATTGAAACTTTTGCTTCCCAGGAAAAAGAAATAAGACAGCGGATTAAGAAATATAATTCTGAAATGTCAAGAATTAACATAGAAAATAAAAAACTACAATCTTCTCTTGTTGAAGGAAAAGAAAAAGTCCTTGAATTATCTAATAATTTAGAGCTTGGTAGTAGAGAAAAAGATGAATTGGAGCAGGCCTATAATAAAGCATACGATGAACTGCAGAGATTGCAGTCAGGAATTCGAGAACGTCAAAAACAAAAAGACGAATTGCTTAATACCATTCGTGAGTATGAAATTACTATTGCAGAGGCTAATAATGAAATCAAACATCATCGTAGTCGAATAAAGGAGCGATTTAATGAAGAATTATCGGATGATAATATTAATTTGAAAGAATATGATTTGTCATCCCGAAAAGTGGAAATAGAAAATATCCAGAGATCATTGGATCGTATTGGTCCTGTAAATCTGGCTGTGGCTGAAGAATATGAAAGAGAATCTGAGCGCTATACTTTTTTATCGGAGCAGTATAGTGATTTAGAAGAATCTGAAAAAATCATTAATGAAACCATTGAAAAGTTGAACTGTGAAGCAGAAACAAAATTCATGGATACATTTGCTGCCATTCAAGAGAACTTTACCAAAACATATTCTTCCTTTTTCAATGGGGGCCAGGGACATCTGCGCCTAGTGGGTGAAGATAAACCTTTAGAAGCTGAGATTGAAATTATTGCCCAACCCCCAGGTAAAAAGACTCAAACACTGCGTATGCTCTCAGCTGGTGAGAAAGCTCTCACCGCCATTGCCCTGCTCTTTGCCATATATTTGGTAAAACCCAGCCCTTTCTGCATATTAGATGAAGTGGATGCTCCCTTGGATGATGCCAATATCCGTAAGTTTACACAGGTTTTACGGGAATTCTCGAATAAAACACAGTTTATAGTAGTAACCCACAACAAACTTACCATGGAAAAAGCAGATTTCATATACGGCGTCACTCAAGTTGAAGAAGGAATCAGTAAAATTGTATCGGTTAAATTTGGCAATGAAAAAATAGAAGCTTTTGCCTGATAATTACCTTATATGCAATCCCTTAGCAAATCTATAGAACAATTTATTTATCCTCAGTATTGCAATTTCTGTAATGCCCCATTATCAGAAACTGAACAATTATACTGTTCAAAGTGCAGAGTGAATGATGTACAATACAGTAAGTTAGAAAATTGGGTTCTCCAACTCAAAACGCATCAAAACCTAGATTATGCACATTCCTTTTATTGGTTTGGTGAAGTTATTCAAACATATATACATCATCTTAAGTATTTCGGTTGGAATGCTTTTCTACCTCGACTTATCAATAATGCAGTTCGGGAAATTGATTTGCCCAATGAAGCATCTGGAGCGGTGATAATCCCCATTCCACTGCACAGAATACGGCAGCGAGACCGAGGGTTTAATCAGGCTCAAGCTATTGCCAATGAATTGGCACAACAATGGAATTTAATGGTAGATTATGAAATATTGAAGCGTGGGAAATATACAAAATCACAAACTGCTCTGAGTATCTCTGAGAGGGAAAAGAATATGTATATGGCATTTCACCTCACTAAGTCCCCTCCCAAAGCAGTGTTGTTAATAGATGATGTGCTCACTACTGGATCAACTGCAGATGCGTGTGCACGGCAATTACGTGAGGGAGGAAGTAGGTGGGTAGGTGTTGTAACATTAGCAACTCCAAAAAAAAAGAAAATATTTAGATAAGAAGTTCCTGTCTTTTGTAATTTTCCTGTCTGTTTACCAGCCGAAATTATGAACAAGATTACTGATTTAGATTTAAAAGGAAAGCGGGTACTTATTCGAGTGGATTTCAATGTTCCCCTGAATGGAGGTATTGTTGCTGATGATTTTAGAATAAGAGCAAGTTTGCCAACCATAAAACATTGCCTGAATGAAGGCGCATCTGTGGTTTTAATGTCGCATTTGGGTCGCCCAAAAGGAGAAGTTGTTCCGGCATTAAGTCTTGATCCTGTTGCATTTTGTTTAGAAGATTTACTTGAAGGAGAAGTAATGTTCTCAGAAGATTGTATTTCGGATGATGCAATTGGATTGAGCCAACAAATGCTTCCTCGTGAAGTACATCTTCTAGAAAACCTTAGATTTTATCCAGGTGAAATCAATAATGACTCTGAATTTAGCGGCTATCTTGCAGAACATGCAGATATATTTATAAATGATGCTTTTGGCACATCCCACCGTGCACATGCTTCAAATGTAGGAGTTGCATCAATAGCAACTGAGTCTGCCATAGGCCTACTCATGGAAAAAGAATTAAAATATCTGGGTGAAACTATGAATGCTCCTGAAGAACCTTGCGTTGTTATTTTGGGTGGCGCCAAAATTGGAGACAAAATTGCTCTCATTAAAAATATGATGGGGAAAGCAGATTCTATTCTTATCGGTGGTGCTATGGCTTTCACCTTTTTAAAAATTCAGGGAAAAAATGTGGGCTCATCGTTGATTGATGAAGACAATCTTAATACCGCTGAAGAAATTCTAAGGTTAGCAAATAATACCAATACAAATATAGTACTCCCTCTTGATGCTGTAGCAGGACCGAAATTATCTGACGATGCTACATGGCGGGTTGCTAGTTTAGATGAACTGAGAAATAATGAGGCCGGTTATGATATTGGTCCTGAAACCACCATGGAATTTGAAATGGTATTATCTAATGCAAAAACAATAATTTGGAATGGCCCCTTAGGTGTGAGTGAAATACCTGCATTTTCAACCGGTACGCAGGCAATTGCTTCTGCTGTAATAGACCAAACTGAAGATGGTGCAATATCTATAATTGGCGGAGGAGATACAGCGTCAGCTTTAAAGCAATATGGATTGGATAAAGGGTTTACCCATATTTCGACAGGTGGAGGAGCATCTCTCCAATTGATGAGTGGCAAGCAACTTCCTGCATTGGAGGCATTAAAGGAATATGCTTAGAACAAGATTTTGTGTAGCAAATTGGAAAATGAATTTTAATTGTACTGATACTAAATCCTTTCTTGAAAGTTGGAATAATAAAGAATTGAATAATAAGGAAGTTAAAACTATTTTTTGTCCGTCATTTACAGAACTGAATACAGGTGTAGAAATTCTTCAATATTCAGATTCTGAAATTGGAGCGCAAAATGTATTTTATGAATCTAGTGGTGCTTATACCGGTGAAGTATCTTGTTCTATGTTGAAAAACATTGGATGTCAGTGGGTCATAATTGGCCATTCTGAACGTCGATCGATTTTTAGTGAAACTGATGAAATGGTACGTAATAAATTAGATCAATTAATTTCAGAAAGAATGAACCCAATAGTATGTATTGGTGAAACAAAAACTCAACGTGAAAATGGAAAAACTCAGGAAATTCTATCTCAACAATTGTCCATAGCATTTGAAAATCAGGAAGATGTAAATTTGAAGAATACCATAATAGCATACGAACCTGTTTGGGCAATCGGTACAGGAATTACAGCCACTGTGGAAATGGTGTCTGATGCTCACAAATCAATTAGAAACATTTTTAATAATAATGGATTTAATGGAAGCAATATTTCCATTTTATATGGAGGTAGTGTTACAGACGGAAACGCAACTGAGTTATCAGAATTAACAGATGTTGATGGTTTTTTAGTAGGTGGGGCATCTTTGGATGTAGACAAGTTTTATGCAATTTATAATCAACTTTAAGGAGAAATAATAATGTTATATGGAATCGCAATTTTTATCTTTGTTTTGGTTTGTATCATGTTAATGGGAATTATCCTGTTACAATCTAGTAAAACTGGTGGAATGGGCACAGCTATGGGTGGGCAGGCAATTAACACTGCCTTTGGCGGACATGGAGCCGATAAGTTGTTAGTTAGAATCACCAGTGGATTAGCTGTTGCATTCATGGTTTTGGCAATTACAATTGGAATGATGGATAATCCAGCATCTCGAATTGATTTTAGTAATAAACCAACACTCAGTCGTAATGAAGGAGCCGGAAATGCTGTATCTACACCAGCCGTAGATTTACAGCCAATTGAAAAAGTTGAACCTCTTGCAGTGCCTACTGAAAACAAGGATGGCGAATAATCTTATTTGCTGAAGTGGTGGAACTGGTAGACACGCATGCTTGAGGGGCATGTGGGGGAAACTCTGTGTGGGTTCGAGTCCCACCTTCAGCACTAATATTCTATTAATAAAAAATAATGAAATGAAAAATAATATTCTCATAAGCTTTATCTTAGTCTGCACTAATCTATTTGGTAATGCAGAAGATCATTTGTTATTAATCCAATCATCTATAGATGCGGGGGAGTATTTAATTGCAGAAGCGAATTGTGAAACTGCAATTTCTGAATATGACGCAAATGCTGTTTTATATTTTGTCAGAGCGCAGGTGGCAGTAAAGCTCGACAGGTTAGATGATGCCAATAAATATTTTATAAAAGCTATTGAATTAGATAATAAAAACGAGAGTTATAGATTGGAACAAGAAAAGCTATCTGAATTAAAAGACGGTATGACTAATGCCCGTAACACTTTTGATAGGGGTAGAATGGATGATGCTATTATTGAATATGAAAAATTATCCTCAGCTTTTGCAAATAATGCTATTGTCTTTTATAATTTAGGTAGAGTTTATAAAGTTAACGAAGAATTTAATTTAGCAGTGCAAAACTATAAAATAGCAATGGACCTAAATCCATTTGAAGAAAAATATTCTCTTGCAATCATGGCAATTGCACAGGAAAAGGCAAAAGCCGGAGATACAGAATATCGTCGGCAAGAATTTGATTCTGCTATAGAAAATTATAAAAATGCAATTCATTATTCTCCTAGCTACACTACTGCTTATTTCAAGCTTGCTAGAACCTATTTTAAAATGAAAGATTATGAAAATGCTCGCATTATTTTAGGGAAGAATTTAGAAGTTGATCCTCGCCAAGAGCAATCTGAAAAAATGCTGGGGGATATTTATAGAGGTACTGGGGAATCAGAAGAAGCAATTAAGCATTACAATCAAGCTATTTCTATTAATAGTAATTATCATCAGGCGTACTACTCTCTCGGTGCCACTCTCCTTTCAAATAGGGATTTAGAGAATGCACGGGTTGCTCTTAACTCTGCCATACAACTGGCACCTGATTATGCCAAAGCATACGGTGCATTAGGAACGGTAGACCAAGAATTAGGCGAAATCGATTCAGCTATTAATAATTTTTTACAAGCTGTGACATTGGATGCAAAAGCTTTTAAAATTCATTATCGTTTGGCAAGCGCATATAATTTGCAAAAACAATATGAAAGTGCAAAAAAGTCAGCAAAGGATTGTCTGAATATTAAACGAAATTATGCACCAGCATATTTTGAATTGGGAATTTCTGAAAAAGCATTAGGTAATAAAGTTGCTGCCACAGATGCTTTTGAAAAAGCAAAGAAAGATAAAAATTGGAGAAAGTCAGCCCAATTTGAACTTGATATGTTGAGTAAAGGTTTTTAATTAATTTAAAAAAAGAAATATTAATAAAAAGCGTGAGATATATATATAATAAAAGGGCATTAACCATGTCCTTTTTTATTAACATCCAAAAATGATAAAAGCTGTCATATTTGATTTAGATAATACGCTTTTAGATTTTATGAATATGAAATCCATGGCTGTTGAAGCTGCTGTACATGGAATGATAGAAGCGGGCTTGCAAATGGATAGAGAGATTGCCTGTAAAAAAATATTTTCCATATACGAATCAAAGGGATGGGAATATCAGGAAGTATTTGATGATTTTATCCAAGCAGAATTGGATAAACTTGATTATAAAATATTGGCTTCTGGAATAGTGGCATATAGAAAAGCAAAAGAGGCTTCATTGATTTTGTATCCAAATGTGAATAGTACATTAATTACGCTTTCAAAATGGGGATTGAAAATAGGAGTAGTATCCGATGCTCCTAGTCGTGAAGCTTGGATGCGGATTTGTTCAGTGAATCTTCATCATATTTTTGATGCTGTGGTTACATTTCATGATACCGGAATGCACAAGCCATCTCCAGAGCCGTTTGAGAAAATATCTGCACTTTTGGATACTCCTCCTGAAAATTCCCTTATGGTAGGCGATTGGCCAGAACGAGATGTTATAGGTGCAAAAAAATTAGGTATGAAAACGGCATTTGCAAAATATGGTGATGTATTTGGCACAAAGGAATCCGGAGCTGATTACGATATTTTGAATGTAAAAGAAGTTTTATCAATTGTTAAAAAAGAAAATCAAGAATGATTTTTGTAGGGACAGATATTGTTCCAATAATCAGAATTGAAAATTTGATTAAGGAAAAAGGTAAGCGTTTTTTAAATCATATTTACACAAAATTAGAACAAAATGTCTGTAATGCAAAAAAATCACCCTTTATCCATTATAGTGGAAAATTCGCTGCAAAAGAGGCTGTTAAAAAAGCATTATTAAGTAGCAAATTAACTACAGATATCCCTCTAGTTTCAATTGAAATACAAAATGACGATGATGGGACCCCTTTCGTACATATTCCCCAAGAAAGTATTAAATATGAACAACTGCAAATCTCAATATCTCACGCTGGTGAATATGCTACTGCCACTGCAATTTTAGAATTATAATGATTTCTGTTTTATCAAAGCACGATGCATTTACATTAGATGAGTCTACCATTTCATCAGCATATCTAACAGAAAAAGAGTTAGTGGATAATGCCGGCAAAGCTATTGCCCAGTTCATTGTAGAAAATATACAAGATCCTTTTAATCAAAAATTTATAATATTAGTAGGTCCGGGGCATAATGGTGGAGATGCTATTATAAGTCATTATTATTTATTATCTTATGGAATAAATTCGGAGTTAATATTATTTAATAATAATCAAAAGGAAGGTTGGATATTTGATAATTATACCATCAACAATAACTCAATAAAATTTTACGATAAACATATTGAATTGGATCGTGATTATTGGTATGTTGACGGAATATTTGGAATTGGTTTACAAAGAAATATTGAAGGTATATATAAAGAGATAATTGATGAATTAATTCACTGTCCAAATATTATTTCCATAGATATTCCATCAGGAATTTATGTTGATAGTGGATTGATGGCTGGTTCTAATATTCATGCTAATTATACGTTGACGATGGGATTTCCAAAGATTGGTCATTTTTTTAATAACGGATTAGATTCCTCTGGTGAACTCCATGTATTGGATATAGGGTTTAAGCCCTTGTCTAAATCTCATGCCAGTATAAAATTGATTGATCATGAAGATTTATGCGGACAGTATCCTTCATATTCAGAAAATGTGCATAAATACAGCCGTGGTAAATTGGTAACAATTTCTGGTTCAAAGGGATATACAGGTGCATGCATACTCGTAATTCAGGCTGCAATGAAAACGGGTGTTGGAATAATAAAAGCTATTATTCCAGAAAGTCTTAATAATATATTTGAGTCATCACTTATTGAGGCAATTAGCATCCCAATTCAGGAACATAAAACGGGTACTTTTACATCTGAAAATACGAATGATATATTAGATGAAACAATGTGGGCGGATGCCGTAATATTTGGTCCTGGATTAGAAATAGATGCAGACTCTGGGGATTGGATGATGCAGGTTTTACATAAATTAGAAAGGCCATTGGTATTAGATGCGTCAGGCTTTTCTCCACTAATTGAGAATAAAATAATAATTAGTGAATTACCAACAGAGACCATATTAACACCTCATTATGCTGAATTTTCAAGAATATTTAAGTTGGATTTAAAAGAAGTAATAGAAAATCCAATATCAGCTGTTAAGGATATAATTGAAGATTTAGCTGGGCGTGTACTAATATTAAAAGGTGCTACTAATATAATTGTAAATTCAAATGGCGATATTTTGTTAATAAATCATGGATCTTCTGCATTGGCAACCGCTGGAACCGGAGATGTTCTAACGGGAATTCTAGGAACCTTATTAGCTCAAGGCATTCATATTAATGAAGCATCATTGCTGGCTGTTTATCTACACGGAGAGTGTGTGCATCAATATAATAAATTGATTGGCAGTGACGGTCTTATCGCTTCAGACTTACCAAAGATGATACCCTATGCATTAAATGAGATGAACTATGTATATTAGGTCTTGGAGAACTTGGATATTTTTATTCTACGTTAGCATGGTATTGTATCTTTCTGCCCAACCAGGAAGTGGTTTTAGTTGGTTTTCTCAATTGTGGAGATATGATAAAATTGTGCATTTCGTGGAGTATCTGGGGATGGGATTTTTATTAATTAATGCGTTGAAAATACAGCCCCTCAAGCAATCACATTGGAGATTTGCAATACTATTTTTATTATTATTCCCTATTATTGATGAAATATTGCAGCATTTTACACCAACTCGTATTCCTGATATTCTTGATGGAATCGCCGATATTTGTGGCGGATTAACTGGCGCCTATTTAAGAAAATATATATAATGTTAACCTCTCTTTATATTAAAAATCTAGCAATAATCGATGAGTTAACCATCTCCTTCAGTAGCGGGTTAAACATTATTACCGGTGAAACTGGTGCTGGAAAAACGCTGATTATAAAAGCAATCCAATTGTTAATGGGGAAAAAAATCTCACCAGAAATATTGCGAACAGGTTGTGATACGTTAATTGTTGAGGGGAATTTTATTACTGGTACTAATAGCACTATAATTCGACGAATATATAGAGATAATAAGCAATCTAAATCTTTTATCAATGATGAGCCGGTTACTAAAAAAAAGCTATTAAAGACTACACTTCTATTAGCAGATCTTCATGGGCAGCATGATCATCAGAATTTATTAGATTCTAATACTCATTTGAGTTATTTGGATTCGTACGGAAATTATAATCTAGAATTAAATGTGGTGAAGAAATTGTATCAAGATTTAAATAAATGTGAAAATAAACTCCAAAAACTTTTATTAAAGCAGAATGAATTAAAAGAAAAAAGTGAGCTACATGAATTTCAATTAGAAGAACTTACTGAGTATCCACTCTCCGCAGAATTTGAAATGAATCAAATAAAGGAATATAATCGACTCTCTAAGGCGTCTGACATACAATCTTCTCTTTCTACTGTAAGCGCGTTATTGGAAGGGCGAGATTCTGCCGTAATTAATAGTTTAAATACAATTACCCATGAACTTGAAAATGTATCAGAGTTTGATGACTCTATTTTAGCTATTCAGAAAAGAATGGTTAGCAATAGAATTGATTTGGAGGATTTAATTTTAGATATTCAAAAAGCTAAAGACGGTATAATAATTAATCCAGATGAATTGGAAATAATAAACAATATTATTTCCCACATTGAAATGCTTAAAAGAAAATATGGGGGCAGTATAAATTCGGTTATAGAATATCGAGATTCTATTATTCAGACAGAAATTGAATCTGGAGGATGTAATGCTGAAATTGATTTATTAGTGAATGAAGTGCAACAATTAAAAACGGAGTTGCTAGAATGCTCTAAAGCAATTTCAAAATATCGTAAAAGCACTGGAATAAAATTAGAAAAAACGATAAAGGATAGTCTTAAGCATCTAAACATGTCTGACACAAACTTTAAAATACAGTTAAATTCTGATCCTGAAAATATTATAGAATCAGGAATGGATACATGTGAATTTTTTATTTCTACAAATATTGGCGAAGAATTACGTCCAGTAGCAAAAATAGCTTCAGGTGGTGAAATATCACGAATTATGCTTGCCATAAAAATGGCTTTACAATCCAAAGATATTGTAGATACATTAATTTTTGATGAAATAGACTCTGGAATTTCTGGCGCTACAGCAGAACGAGTTGGTGAAACATTTGAAAAATTAGCGAAAAGTCATCAGATATTATGTATTACCCATTTGTCTCAAATTGCTGGCAAGGGAGAATCTCACTATAAAGTAAGTAAGAAAATAAAAGATGATAGAATAGTGGTTGATATTAATAAATTATCAAAAACCAATAGAATTGGAGAAATTGCCACCTTAATTAGTGGGAGAAAAGTAACCGAATCAAGCAGAAAGCAAGCAAAGGAATTATTATATACCGATGGATAAATTTATCATTGAAGGTGGAGCTCCATTAAAAGGAGAAGTTGAAATCAGTGGTGCAAAAAACGCTGTATTGCCTATTATGGCAGCTACTATAATAGTTCCAGGTAAATATCGATTGAAAAATGTACCTAGATTGAGAGATACACTCACCATGAAAAAGTTATTGGAGATGGTCGGAGCAAATGTGCTTTATGATAATAATATAATGGATATTGATACCTCGGGCTGTGATACTCCTATTGCCCCTTATGATTTGGTGAAAACCATGAGGGCATCCTTTTATGTATTAGGTCCATTTTTAAGTCGCTTTAATTATGCAGAAGTTTCTCTCCCAGGTGGCTGTGCTTGGGGTCCTCGCCCTGTGAATTATCATCTCCAGGCCATTGAAGCGCTAGGAGCAGAGGTTGATCTTTCTGATGGAATGATAATTGCAAAAGGTGAATTAAAGGGTGGTCTGATAAATTTCCAACAAAGCAGTGTTGGAGCAACAGGGAATGCTTTAATGGCGGCAGTAAATGCTAATGGTGCAACAACCATTAAAAATGCAGCTAAAGAACCTGAAATAGAAGCCTTATGTCATTTTCTTTTAAAAATGGGAGCAGATATTAAAGGTATTGGTACTGATGAAATCATCATTGTAGGACAGAAAACATTAAATGCAGATATTGAGTATTCTGTAATACCAGATCGCATTGAAGCAGGGACCTTTCTTATTGCAGGTGCATGTACCTACGGTGATATTTCGGTAACAAATGTCAATCCAAATCATTTAGATATTGTTTTAAATTATTTAGCAGAAGCTGGATTTAATTTAGATGTTCAAAATGATTCCATCCGAATTTATCCTTCACAGAATTATATAAACCCTGTTGATATGATCACTGGAATATACCCAGGATTTCCAACAGATTTACAAGCCCAGTGGATGGCGCTTATGACGCTTGCCAATGGAAACAGTAAGATAACTGAAGAAATATATACAGATCGTTTTACTCATATTGCAGAACTGACACGATTTGGCGCACAGGTTACATTGTTAGGGAATATAGCTAAGATTCTGGGAACTAATAAATTAACTGGGGCACCTGTAATGTCGACAGATATTCGTGCAAGTGCATCTCTTATAATAGCTGCTTTATCTGCTGAAGGAAAGAGCAGTATTTCGAGAATATACCATATAGACAGAGGATATGAAAATATTGAAGATAAATTTAATATTCTGGGCGCACAAATCGAAAGGATTAAGGAATAAGGTGATAATAATTTAGAGTTTTACATTAGATTATTACTTGAGGAATATTGCTTGATTCTGTTGTGAAAACTTTAGTAAGTTAATTATAATTAAAAAAAGGAGTAAAAAGATGAAAACAAATAAAAATATAATTGTAGCGCTTATTTTTGGTGCGTCTAGTATTTTTGCAAGTGAGGCAAAAATTGCAGCTAAAGTTGCAAACTTGATAGATCAAAGTGTTAAAAAATCAAGTCTCAATCTAACCGTAGAATCAAATAGTGATATTTATGGTGTGCAATTTGATATAAAATACAATGCACAAGAGTTGAACTTAACCGAGGGGGATATTAAATCTAAAGTAGCCGGCGTAAATATTTATAGCCGCGTTAAAGAAGACGGTATTGCTCGAGTATTAATGTTTGGAATGAATGGTGAAAAGATTCTAGATGTTAATGTAAATAATATTGCGGATATTTTAGATATTAATTTTCAGGCTGCTGATATGTTTAATGGTGTGAGCCAGGTTGAATTAATAGATGTCATTTTGGCTGGAAAGGGTGGAGAAGAAGTAAGTGTTTCGACTTCAACTTTCGAGGTTTCATTTAATACACCAATAAGAACATCCTTATCTAAAAATTATCCAAACCCATTCAATCCATCCACAACTATAAATTATGAATTATCAACTGCAGGATTGGTAACATTGGTGATTTATGATTTAAAAGGTTCAGAAGTAAAAACATTGGTTCAAGAGCATCAAGATGTCAATTATCATAATGTTGTATGGAATGGCTTAAATAATAGTGGTCAATCTGTTGCTAGTGGTCGATATTTATTGAAAATGTCCGCTCCCGGGTATACAGAGTCCATTACTATGACTCTGCTTAAATAATAATTAATAAGTAGGTTACTCCTTTTTTAAGCCCGGCTGATCAGCCGGGCTTTTTTTATTTAACTCAATATAATAAGGAATATTTCAATATAATAAGAAATATTATTGTTTTATACCTGTTGGATTGAAGAAAAATAAACAAGTAATATTAATAGTATTATGGATATTAAAATTGTAATAATCGGTGTTGGGGAAGTTGGATTTAATCTCGTAAAAGCACTAAGCAAAGAAAAGTTTGATATTACTGTAATTGACATTAAAGAAGAAAAATGTCAAAGGATTACAAACACAATGGATGTTCGTGCGATAGTTGGTGATGGTGCTTCTCAGAGAATACTACAACAGTTAGATATGACTAATATTGATTATTTATTAGCACTTACAAGGATAGATGAGGTGAATTTGGTTGCTGCTAAATCTGCTTATGAAATGGGTGCTAAAAAAATTATTTGTCGATTACGTAATACCGAATATTCACACGAAAGTGCAATTATCACCCCTGAACAATTTGGAATTGATTATGTAGTTTATCCTGAGAAAGCTGCCCAAAGAGATATTGAAAATTTAATTCGGCAAACTTCAGCTGTCGATTTAGAAGAATTTAAAAATGGTCAAATTAATATGGTTGGCATTCAAATAGCCCATTCTTCACCACTTGTTGGAAGAAATATAAAAAATGTGGAATTGTCTAATCCCTATATTCCACATAAGCTTGCATTGGTAATTCGTGAAAATGAAAGTTTTATTCCACCAAAAGAAACTATTTATAAAAAAGATGATATTGCCTATTTTATAGGAAAGGCAAAAGATATCAATGAAATTCAGCGAATGGCTGGAAAGCCTGCATTTAAAGTGAAAAATATAATGATCTTAGGGGCTGGAAAAATTGGAAGATTGTTAGCAAAATCCCTGCAGTATGATTATAATGTGAGAATTGTTGAACAAAATTTCGAAAAAGCAAAAAAGTTCGGCAAAACATTAACAGACACTTTAATACTTCAGGCAAATGGACTTGATATAGACTTTCTCAATTCGGAAAATATTCAAGAGACTGATTGTTTTATTGCTGCCACAGAAAATGAGCAAACCAATATTTTAGCAAGTTTGTTAGTTAAGCATTACGGAGTAAAACAGGTTATTCTTCATATTACTACTACTAATTATTTTAAGGCGGTACGTAGAATTGGCGTTGATGCTGTAGTGAGTAAAAATATTTCTGCTGTTAATGAAGTATTGAAACTAATTAGAAGTGATCAACAAGATTTGCCTGTTTCTAGTTTTGAAGATTTAAATGTTGATGCCATAGAACTTTCTGTTGTTCAGGAATGTAGATATATTAGGAAAAAATTAACCATAGATCAGATTCCTGAAGAATTATGCATTGGGGCAATTTGTAGAAATAATGAAATGATTATCCCCAATAATCATACAGAAATTTATGCAGAGGATGAATTATTGGTAATTACAAAAGAAGAAAGTATCTCAAAAGTAGAAAAATTATTTCAATAATTAATTTCAAATGATTAGACGACGGTCTTTTTATATAATCGGTGTACTTCTAATAATATTGGGTTTATCAATGCTTTGCAGCGTTGCTTGTAGTCTAATCTTTAATGATGGTGACCTTTTCCCGTTATTGCAGTCGATCGCTGTAACCATTGTCTCTGGCTTTACTTTAATGTTGCTTTTTAAAAGTAAAGAAAAAAAAGAGTTATCCACTCATGATGGATTTGCAGTAGTTACAATGGGGTGGTTTGCAATGGCTATTTTTAGTGCCTTTCCTTTCTATTTTTCTGGTACATTAGATTACACAAACTCTTTTTTTGAAGCAATGAGTGGGCTTACTACTACAGGGGCATCAGTATTAGGTCATTCTAGCACATTGTTAATTGAAGAGGTTCCTCATGGAATCTTGTTTTGGCGTAGTTTTACCCACTTTATAGGTGGAATGGGAATTATTGTCTTTAGTATTGCTATACTACCAATGCTTGGAATGGGCGGTGTGCAATTATTTAGAGCTGAAGTTGCTGGACCTGTGGCAGATAAAATAACACCAAGGGTAAAACAAACTGCCAAATTATTGTGGGGTATTTATGTAGGCTTTGTTCTAATAGAAACTTTAGTATTAAGAATTGAAGGAATGCCGTGGTTTGATTCTTTTTGTCATTCATTTGGCACAATGGCTACTGGAGGATTTTCAACTAAGAATATTAGTATTGCTGCCTATGGCGGATTGATCCAATGGACTATAATATTTTTTATGTTCTGTGCTGCAACAAATTTTTCACTACATTATTATTTTATTGCAAAAGGAAAGAGGAAATATTTTAAAGATAGAGAATTTAGAGTGTACTTCAGTCTGGTGTTATTTTGTGCAATATTATTTTTTATTGATATTATTAATTCCTCCAATTATGAGATAAATATTGAAACCGTCAGACATGCT
>Ga0208524_1000274_pt1 | contig 28200 bp, 27 predicted proteins | sample ETNtaG_28_FD_185779 | JGI IMG/M metagenome (GOLD analysis project Ga0208524, IMG submission 185779) | Marine microbial and viral communities from oxygen minimum zone, Eastern Pacific Ocean - ETNP201406SV61 (SPAdes) (version 2) | ecosystem: Environmental > Aquatic > Marine > Oceanic ... | reverse complement strand
CATTTTCTCCAATTTCTTGTATGTTCTCTTCAGAACCCATCTGGAAATGGCCATGGTGCTAGAGGCCAGAGGAACAAAGACGGCAGTGATTAAAATTAAACCTCCCACCAGCTGACCCATAAGGTCTGCACCAGAATCCTTGCCTAGCAATGATGACAATGACATCATTTTGTCAGTGTTGGTGTAAACCAGAATTCCCTGACCTATGTAGAGTAAAGCCAACAAGAACCCGGCTATGAAAATCCGAGTTCCAAAACTGCTATAGATGTAGGCGTCTGGCTGGTCTCGAATAAACCGTACCACAATTCTACAAGAGGAGCGCTATTAATTAGCCTAACTCAAAACGAGTTTGCTCAGGTTCTTTCTTACCTGACAGTTTTCCGCCCAATTTGGGACCTATCCCAGGGATTTCAGCTAGTTCTGAGGGTCTTGCGTCTCTTATCGAGCCTTGGCTTGTGAAACCAGAATTAAAAAGCGCTCTGGCTCTTACTCTTCCTATGGATTCTATCTCCAGTAGCGGTAGAAGTTCTTTACGAACCCCGCTGTTCACCCGTATCTGTAGTTCGGTTATCATCTTGGTTGATTCTGGAGAAACCAATTCCGATAGTTCTCCCATAGCATAAAGAATCCATTTAGCAGTTTCGACCTTTGCCCTGATGTCACCAGGGGTTGTTGAATATCTCTTCAGAAGATGTTCTTCAGGTGTTTCCTCGATCCAGTCCATCAATAGCAAGGCAGTCTTTAGATCCCACAAATAGAACTCCAATTCTACATGCTCAACTGGAGGAGGAAGCATGAGGTCTCCTTCCATCTGCATCAGATGTGTAAGATATGTTTCCATTTCATTTTTCCGGACGTATAATGAGTACACATCGGGAGTTCTGGCGATAGTATGAAGGATCCCAAGAGGATTCGCATCAACTTCTGATTCCAGAGCATTGCGGATGATAACTCCCGATAGGGGATCGATATACAACTGCGAAACCTTCCTTCCAAAGGCAGTCGGCCTAAAGTTCTCTCTTAATTGGTTATTTGCAGATACAAATTCCCCATCCTGTCGCCCTTCAATTTCTATCAGGTTTTCCTTGTCCAGGAAATCGAGTACCTTGTTCAAACGGTGCTGTGTTCTCCAGAGTTCTCCTTGAACCCCAAAGAGGGTCTTTCCAAGAAATTCATGCAATCTTTCCTTCGTATTTATGGTACCTGAGGTTATCAGTGAGAGAAGATGGGTTCTGAGCGCTGGTTCACTACCTAGTCTTGAATTGACAGGTTCGGTTTCTCCCTCGAAATAATTCTCAGTAAAATAATCGATTTGTTCCCTGTTCTTTGCAACAAGTATACCTTCACCATCTACATCAAAACCAGGTCTTCCAGCTCTTCCTAGCATTTGTTGAACTTCCAATACTGGCAAAGGCTGGTTTGACTGAAATGAGGATTCCCAACGGCTAAGATCCCTGATTATGACTCTCTTTGCCGGTAGGTTTACTCCAGCTGCCAGAGTTGGAGTGGCACATAGGGCCTTCAGTGCTCTGTCCCTGAAAGCGGATTCAATTATCTGTCTGTGGCGATTTGTAAGGCCAGCATGATGGTAGGCAACTCCCTTGGTGATTAGTTTTGAGAGGTTTGAATCTACTGAGGTTATTTCGTCAGCACCCTGCTTTATTCTATCTGAGTAGGATTTCAGCTTCTCCAGATTCTCCGAATTTAGTTTTTTTCCGACCATCCTACCTAAATTCCGGGCCTGTGCCTCTGCAGATCTTCGAGTTCCTACAAACACTAGGCATTGCTCAGGCAAGTTATCAGTGGCAATTCCCTCCACACCGCTTAGCCCAATGCCCTTTTTTCCTCCATCTTCCCATTCTATTTCTCTGTCTATGGCAATCCCTCTTCTAAGGGGAACGGGTCGAAAATCACTTTGAACCAGGGTCGCACCCAGCCATTCAGCAATCTCTCCTGAATTGGATACGGTAGCTGAAAGGCCGATAATCTGGATGGTTGGATTAATTTCTCTAAATTTGGAAAGTGTCACCTCTAGGGTTGGCCCTCTTCCCGAGTCATTAATCAGATGTATTTCATCGGCCACTAGACATTCTACTTCCGTCAACCAGGAGGGGTTATGCCGGATCAATGAATCGGCTCTTTCTGAAGTGGCAATTATGATGTCATACTTTGACAAACCTCTGGCCTTGTCAAAATCTCCTACAGAGACCCCTATCCTGGCCCCATTCAGGATATTCTTACAAATATCCCTTAATTCGTTTACCTTTTCCCAGGCCAGTGCCCTCAGGGGGACCAGATAGATTCCTTTTTTCTTTGATCTTACAGCTCTCATTAGCGCAGCATAGGCGACCAACGTCTTGCCAGCGGCAGTAGGCACGGACATGAGCACCGAATCACCTTTTTCAACAACCTTGATTGCTTCTTTTTGGGGAGGGTATAATTCTTTGATGTTCAGATACTCTAGCAGTTCAGGTAACAACCTTACCAGCTCTCATCTTGCTCTGCTATACCAAATTCGGGTCGGCTTTGAAATGTCAAGTAAAGTGCTATTGCCCCAAGAAGGGTTGATAACAATAATCCTCCCAATCCAACTATGGCAGCAGAACAGCCGATAAGGACCATATTGTAATTCTGTCTCATCATCAGGAGAGCCCCTCCAACAAATGCCAGAATAGCGCAGACGAGTTCCCAGATCATTCCGAATCTGAGGATTTGGCGAACAAAGTCTTCATCAATCTCTTCATCCTGTTCTATCTCAATTCCCATTTCACCCATAACATCGTTGTACTTTACCGTCACTCCCTGTATTTTTTCTTCATCGTTTAGAAGTCCATTCATGGTTGTGGCAGTTCCCAGTAGAACGAATCCTGCGATAATAAGGACTAGTGCCGCTTGACTTGGTTTGCTAGTAGCTGGATATAGGGCAACCAGACTACTGCTACTCTCTTCATCACCCCAATCTAAAGATTCATACTGCGTTTCTTCCCATCCTTCGGAATCATCATCCTCATCCATCAATCAGTCAATACTCGACCTATAATAATGATTGCTCTATTCTTTCTCGAGCCCCTTCAAGGTTCCACTGGTTCTAACAGTCTGTATTTTCATTTCCGTGTCATTTCTATTCATGATTTCCCTTGCCTGTTTTGCCAATTTATGGTCAACACGAATAATTCCTCTTTTGGAATCATATTTCATCAGTTTCAACCTTATTTTACCGTTCAGTTCTTTGCATTTGTCATTCAAGAATCGATTAACTTGATTCCTAGTAGTGCTCACTGAATGTGTGAACAAGATGTACCTTTTCCGTCCTCTATTCTGTTTAACAACCATTATTCAAATGCCTTCGTAAGGTTTTTGATTATGTTTTCTAATTTTTGAATTCTATCTCTTAACTCAGCCACCTCAGCTCTTAGCTCCCCCTCACTACCATTATCACCTTTGTTTTTGAGTTGTTCTATTAACCATGTGTCGGTTTCTTCCTTTAATTTAATGATTGATTCGATATCCTCATTCCCTTCAGAACCATCCCCTTCAGATTCTTTTGCTTCCATAACCTCTTCAGTAGTTTTTTCTTTTGGTTCATTGCGATCTTCTTCATTCAGCTGTGATTTCTTGCGGTCATAATCTTGTACGGTCATTATGTTTCCATCACTATCAGTTTTAATCTGATTCTCCTCAGATAATTCTTCTAATGCTGGTGAAAAGTCATTCATTTCCCCTCCGGCTTCTTTAAAGGCCTGAAATAATTCTCCAGAATCCAGTTTGTAATCTTCCATTTTGAGTATATTCACAATATTTGTCTTTGCTTTTTCCAGTCTTTCTGAGTCGCTTAAGGGATATCCCACGAGATAGATAATTAGTAGTATGATTTTATAGTTACTGGCGACTCAATACGTTTAATCCCCCCTAAATCTGAAGCGTCGTGTCCCTTACTGATAAGATTGCAGAAATCGAGGAAGAAATCACCAATACTAAATACAATAAGGCAACTCAACATCATATTGGTAAATTAAAGGCCAAGTTGTCCCAATTAAGAGAAGAAGTAGTAATCAGTTCTTCAGGACCTAAAGGTAGTGGCTATGGAGTACGTAAGGCAGGCGATGCTACTGTGGCCTTAGTAGGCCTACCCAGTGTTGGAAAATCCACCTTACTTAATTGTCTGACCGATGCAGAAAGTGAGACCGGTTCCTATGCTTTTACTACCTTGGACGTTGTACCTGGCGTTCTAAAATATAAAGATGCCAACATTCAGATTCTCGATCTACCAGGATTGATAGAGGGTGCTGCCCGGGGTGCAGGTAGAGGCAAGGAAGTTCTTTCAGTAATACGTTCCGCAGATCTGATAATCCATATCGTAGACGCTTTGGAACCAGCACCCCATGTTATTCTCAAAGAGTTATTTGATTCTGGTATTCGCCTTAATGATCGCCCACCCAACGGTAGCGTTTCTAAGACAGGAATAGGCGGTATAGATGTTATTTCGACGGTTGAACAAGAAATAGAAGAGGAGGCAATCAAGATCGTGGTTAGAGAGTATGGGCTCGTCAATGCTCAAGTTGTTCTAAGAGAGAAGATTACTCTGGATGATCTGGTAGATATCTTGGCAAAAACCCGGGTTTACGTCCCTTCATTCAATGTTTTAACCAAAGTTGACATGGTCAATCGTGATCAGTTGAAGAAGGCTAGAGCAACATTTGGACGTGAAAAACCAATCGAGATTGCAGCTCCGACCGGAAAAGGCGTGGTAAAACTGAAAAGACTCATTTACAATTCCCTGGATTTCATATCCATATTCATGAAACCCCAGGGAGAAAAGGCAGATATGGAAGAACCGATGGTAGTAAGGAAGGGAACCACGATAGCTGAGATATGTCAGCGCCTACATCGTGATTTCAGACGTAAATTCCGTTACTCACAAGTTTGGGGTCCTTCAGCCAAGTTCCCAGGGCAGACGGTTGGACTAAACCACAAAGTAAAGGATAGAGACGTGGTCAGCATCATCATGCACCGCTGAACTATTTCTGGAGCCTTTTAATCAATTCAGCCTTATTACCTGACGTAGCAAGGTCTTTCTTCTTCAGTTCGGCCTTCAATTCAGCTAATTTCATAGAACTATAATCCGTCTTTTTCTTAGCTGGCCTACCTCGTTTCTTCGATTTAGGTTTTCCTTCCTTGTCGCCTTTCTTGAAGATACCAACAACTCTCGAGGTTCCCCTTCCAATTCCAGATTTAACAGCTCCAGCACCACGGCCTACAGCAGATCCAGCCCTGCCAAAAGCAGCCTTGGTTTTTGTTCCTCCAGATTTTATTCCACTTCCAATTCTGCTTCCAATACCTGGGCCTTTGTCAACAGTGTCGGTTTTGACTTCTGGTTTTTTCTGTGGTTTTTTCTGTGGTTTTTTCTCAACAGCGGGTGTATTTCCTGCTTTGGGAGTCAACTTGAGTTGTGATCTTTCTTTGAAGACAATTTTTGGTTTATCAGAATCGGCCTTCTTTTTCTCATTGTACTCTTTTCGAGCTGGATCTGCAGTTACTGAATCGGGTAGTGCACCTCCAAATCGGTCCTCATATCTTTCCTCCAGGCTTTTGCCTTTGGAGTCCATCATGTGGTCCAGTTTCTTGTGGATATCCTCTATGGGTCTTTGACTTCGCTTTGACCATCCAGTTGGCTGTGATGCTGGAGAAGCATCTGTTGAAACAACAATATCAGCATCTGCAACAACACCAACGGGTGCCACCTCTACCACGGGTTGTTGCACAGCAGGCTCAGCTTGAACTGCAGGCATAACGCCAAGAGGTTGTACTACACTAGGTTGGGCTACAGGTGCAACTGGAGCACCGATAGGCTCTAGAACCGGAGGTTTCTTTCTTGCTTTTTTCTTTTTTCTGCCGAACCAAGCCATATTTTTTTACCAGTATTTTTTTAGTATGGTCATCAGTTTTTCAAAGAGACTGACAAGCGATGGAGAACTCTTTGCTCTACCATTAGAGCGAGAGTCGTTTAACCGTATCTCAGACCCGTTGCTTCCGGATGACATCTTTAGGCACTTATAGTAATCAATTAAAAGTTTGTTTCACTAAAATTATTCCTGCCAGCTCATCTGCTTACGCAGAAATCTCTGTCGATTATAGGCCTTTATTATATCTCCTTTGGTGATTATTCCAACCAGTTTCTTTGGGTTGGTCTTATCGACAACAGGCAAGTGGCTTATCTCACGATAGCCTAATGAATCCAGAGCCTGAGCCAGATTTTCTTTAGGCGTAATAGTAATCAAATCCGTTACGTAATAATCACCGACAGTTAGATGCCTTTCATGCCTTAGGGCAGCAATATGAATGTCCGCCCACGTTATTATTCCACCTAAGTCTCCTTTGTCATTGACTACGGGCAAACCCATGTGCCCCGTATCTTCGATTATCTGGAGAGCCGCTTCCAGAGGTCTCTCTGGTGTAATGGTCATTACGTCCTTGGTCATGGCATCTTCCACCTTTATCATTCTCATCAAGTCTTGGTCAGATCCCAAATCAATGTTTATTCCACGTCGGGCTAATTTTGCAGTGTAACAGGAGTGCTCAGATACAACGTAACACACGGCATCCGCAACGACACAGGATAGCATCAAAGGCAAAATAATTTCGTATGTCGCAGTCATTTCGAAAAGCAGGACTATAGCAGTCAGTGTAGCTCTGGTTGTAGATGCTACGAAAGCAGCCATTCCTACCAGTGCGAATGCCCCCGGATGGTCAACCATTCCCATATCATTCAGGACCAATCCCAAGGTAGCCCCCAGTGCAGCTCCAATGAACAAACTTGGAGTGAAAATGCCTCCGGATCCCCCGCTCCCAATAGAGACGGAAGTGGCAATTATCTTCAGCAGCATGATTGAAATTACAAAAATTAGGAGACTGGTAATCCCTGATGCCATGTCAAGATTCACTGGGAAGCTGTTTCCCAGATCCATATTGCCACCTTCGTCATAATCCAGTGATATTAAATCTGATGTAACACCAAATCCATTTCCTAGAACATGTGGAAACGATAGTGCGATCACACCCACACATAATCCTCCTAGACAGGTTCTGAACGGTACGGGTATTAGGTCTATTTTCTCAATATTGGTTTCAACCCAGTTTAATAATTTTATGAACCCTGCTGCAGCCAAACCAGTGACCAGTCCCAAGACGATATAGAGGGGGTATTCAGTGGGAGAGCCCAAAGGGTATTTTGGTATACTATCAAATGCGGCGACATCCCCCGTTAGTCCCCGCCCTACGGTTGTAGCTATAACTGCAGCTACTACTATTGGAATGAAAGAACGTGTTCTTAGTTCAGCTAAAATTAATTCTATCGCAAATAGTACCCCGCCTAGTGGAGCGTTGAAGGCCGCTGTAATCGCACCTGCAGCTCCACACCCGACCAGAGTTCTTGTTTCATCAACGGTTTTACCAGTTCTTTGACCAATCTCGGAGCCTACTGTAGAGGATATCACTACCATGGGACCTACTCGTCCCAGTGACATGCCAGTTCCAATGCAGGCAGCAGCTGCAAAAAACTTGGCAACAGCCTTTTTCGCACTTAATCTGGCCTGTTTGAAAGCAACAGCTTCCATCACGAGTGGAACTCCAGCCCCTTTTGCATCCTTGGACCAGTATTCGATTATCAGTCCGGCGACTAATCCTCCTAATGCTGGAATAAAGATAATCTTCCACTCATTTTCAGAATCGACTAATGAATTCTGGATGAAACTATCTCCATAGAATACTCCTTGGATTCCTTTGCTCATGGATATGAATACCCATGTCAACACTGCAGCACAGGTTCCGGTTAGTGCCGCTAGCAGGTTCATTTGGAGCATCGGGGACTTTAGTATGGTCTTAAACCTCTTCAGTGTTTCAGATTCATTCATGCCGTCAGGACCTCGATTCCGCTGCTCGTGATCATTATGGTATGTTCTGACTGGGTTACTATACCCTTACCCAATTCATCCAAGATGGGGTAGTATGATACCACTCCCGCTCGAATCAGTTTTTGGAGGCTCTTCGTAGCATCATTCTGAATTGAATGCAACCATCTTTCTGCAAAAGGCAGACCATGATATCTATCCTGAATCTCCATCATCAGTTCCGTTGCCTTCTCATCCCTAATCTTCCGAACTTGTCTAAGATGATAAATATTGGAATTTCGTTTTCCACCTACTCGCCCAGCACCGTCGGTGACAAATGGTTCTATGGCCACAACATCTCCACTTTTCAGTACTGAACCACCTCTTTCTCTGACACTTGGTATGGATATGCCACTGTGTAAATTGTATCTTTTTATTCCATGACCGGTCAAATTGGCAATCGGCCTGTAACCGTAGCCTTCAATTGTGTTTTGGACAGCTTGCCCAATAATTCCAACGTTTACACCGGGAGATGCAACTTCTATAGCTGTATTCAGGGCTTCACGTGAGGCCTCAATCATTTTACTGTATTTGTCACTTCCAATCTCGATAGTTAGGGCATTATCACCAATATACCCCTCAATATGTACACCTACATCCAGTTTCACCACGTCACCATTATGAAAAATCTCCTTGCTTTTGGTCGATGGTGTCCAGTGTGCACCCACACTGTTAACCGCTAAATTCGTTGGGAATGCTAATTCTCCATTCTTTTCGAACACGAAATTTTCAATGCTTTCAGTTGCATCCAGCATTGACGTTCCCTCTTGAATCAAGGTTTTACCGAAGTTAAGCGCATTACGGGCCAGCTTTCCAGCTTCTTTCCATTTTAAAATCTCTTCAGAATTCAATTATTCCCTCCAGAATAGACGAGTATAAAGCACCGATGCGCTTTATTTCGGGCTTATCCTGAGTTAGATTAATTATGGTAGATTCGACTCCCATCGGTTTCTCACCATCTAAATATGCGCACTGGGAACCAAATGTCTGCATTGCTTCATCCATGCTCTTGGCAATTTCGGAATTATGCTTATTTGCGCTTGTAGTTATGACCGGACTTTCTTTAGCCAGTTCCAAAGCAGTTCTATTCGACGGTATTCGGACAGCGATGTTGCCATCTCTGGTTACACCTTTTGCGAAATTACGTTTCGACCTTAGAATCAAAGTTATAGGGCCTGGTAGGAATTCTTTGATGATTTTCTCGGCTGCTTGGTTTACCTCGCAGTAATTTCCAATGGTTCTACTATTGTTCAGCATTATACTCAGGCCGTCTTCTTTTTTTCCTTTAACTTGGAATAATTTTTCCACGGCAGCCTGGTTAAAGGGGTCACATCCCATCCCCCATACGGTATCTGTAGGGTAAACTACGATTCCACCATTCTGGATTTCTTTTCTAGCTTCTGTGATGGAAATCATTAAGCTTGCTCAGAAATAGCAGTTTTAAGGTTTTTGGATACGCTATCTTTGTTCTATAGGCCTAAAGGTTCGATCTATAGGCCCCACATATCTGGCTCTGGGTCTGATAAGTCGGTTATTACCATATTGTTCTAATACATGTGCAGTCCAACCAGCTATACGTGACATTGCAAAGAGGGGAGTAAACAAATCGGTGGGAATCGCAAGCCCATAGAGTAATGGAGCAGAATAGAAGTCGACATTGGTTATTATTGGCTTTCTGGATTTGACCTGTCTTTCAATTTCTTCAGCGACCTCATACAGAGTCATATCATTTCTCTCTTGCCATAATTGAGTTGCCATTTTCTTCAAGTGTGGTTTTCTGGCATCATCCACCTTGTAAACGCGATGTCCAAAACCCATTATCTTCTGTTTTTTCGCAAAGGCATTTTCGATGTAGTCGGAAGCCTTTCCAGGTTTTCCAATCTCTATAATCATCTCCATTGCCTTTTCGTTTGCACCACCGTGTAGAGGTCCACTGAGGGTTCCTACTGCAGAGGTAATTGCAGAATGCAGGTTTGCTAACGTACCTGCAGTCACTCTGGCAGAGAAGGTTGATGCATTAAATCCGTGGTCTGCTAAAAGAATAAGATATAGGTCCAACGCTTCAATCTGGGTCTGACTAGGTTCTTTTCCAAGCAACATTCTCAGGAAGTCTTCAGCGTGTCCTCTCTTAGGATCGGCCTCTAACAGTGGCAAGCCTTCGCGCAACCTGTGGATCATTGCCACTGCAGTTGCAATTTGTCCAACCAAACGTAATGCCTTGGGTGGCAGTTCACTGAGTGGTACATTATTTTCGTAATGACCCAGAGCAGAGACTACTGTTCTCAAGGTGCTCATTGGTGAAGTTTTACCGGCTAGTTCAGTAATCACCTTCTGTATTTCCTTTGGAAGAACTCTGGCCTCACCAATTCGCTCAGTCATGTTTTCCAGTCGTTCATGGTTAGGCAATTCAGTATCATAGAGCAAGCATATGATTTCTTCAAAAGTAGTGTTGAAAGCCAGGTCATCTATGTTATAACCACAATATCTCAAAATGCCTTTTTCACCATTTACTGAACTCAGAGACGTATCAGCTGCAACAATCCCTTCTAAACCTTTGACTGGTTCGGGAATTGAATCCTTGTTATCTTTTGGTAATGACACATCAAAACATTAGGGAGTGCAATATTTAGCATTTGCCGAATTTCAGTCATTTTTGTATTCAGTCACACGGATTCCAAAATCACCCATTATTGCAGGCCTTTTCATTATTTTCTTCATTTTCTGGTTGAATGCAGTTTCTAGGTCCACTTTCATGGCAATGGCGTGTCCAATTATCAATATTAGCAGGTCGGCTAACTCTTCAGCCTTTTCAGAATCAGGTTTACCTTTAGTGAAACACTCCGCAAATTCACCTAGTTCTTCAACTGTAAGTAAAATTCGATAGGCCATATCATGTCCTTTGTTCGTTTTTTCATGGAAACTATGCTTGTCGTGGAATTCCTGAACTTTAGCTAACATTTCAGAGTAGGTCTGACTCATAGACACAGGTAGGCACTGGACTTTGTTACTCTTTCTGCTAATTTTTCTGGATAGATAGCAGAATTATAGGAAACTATTATGATGGTTCCCCCACTATAATAAAACGTGAGATTTGGTGTGCGGGCGATAGCTATCTGCCTCATCCTCTGTGCAAGTAGCTTTTCTGGCTGTCTTGAGGATGAGAGGGTAAAGCTACCTCCGCCTGAGGAACCTTCTCTTCCTGATGGAACATTTGTTACGGGGCCAGATGGTCTAGAAATAGAGGGTGAACCTCTACCCATGAATTTTGTTTTCAGTGATGTGGGTGAAGAAGGAGCTGAACCCAGTATAGGAGTTACTTCGAGCGGATGTATATTTTTCATAGCATTCGAGAAACCGATGCGCTCATGCGATCATGGTGAAACATGGGTAGATACAAGCGATATTACACAAGCGTTCTTTACCAACGACCCATATGGCTGGGTTGACCCAATCACGGATCGAGTATTCAATATCCATATGATGGGGCTTTGGACCACTTGGATTGGGTGGTCTGATGATGATGGTGAAACGTGGTTATCTAATCCTCATGATTCTGGATCAGTACCCATAAACGACCATATCAAACTCGGTTCAGGGCCATGGACTGATGACGGATATGGGATAGGAGGAGGAATCTCTTCAAATGTTTATGAGACTGCAGTATATTTCTGTTTTAACAAACTACTCTATATTTCCTGTTACACCAGTTATGATGGAGGTGCTACATTTGAAGCCGGAGGAGACATAGTAGGTTTAGCTACCACTAATGGAGGATTACATGGTGCTATTACTACTGCACCAGATGGTACTGTATATTTACCTCCCAGAGTTGCAACACCTGCAATCATTTTTTCCAAGGATAATGGTCTTAGCTGGGAAGAACGCACGATGGGAGAGGACGTAGGCACACCAAATCCTCGTAAGAATGGAGAAGTTGCTACGGACACCGAGTCGAATGCTTACAATGTGTGGGTTGGTGCTGATCAAGGCGTCTATATGTCGCGTAGTATAGACTCAGGCAACACATGGGAGCAAACAAGTATCAGAATCAGTCCCATAGAAGTAATCTCAGCGACATTCCCTCATACCTCTGCTGGAGACCCTGGACGAATTGCAATTACCTACCTTGGAAGCGAGAATGCTAGTGCGCTAGGTCAGCCTAATATCGATGGGGAACCATGGGACGGTAACGCACACTATGCACCATCTAACGTGAGTCACTATCTCTATGTTACCTACAGTCTAAATGCATTAGACCCTGAGCCCGTATTCTACACCCAGAGAGTTTCGGCAGACCCTGTCCAAGTTGGCAGTATATGTCTAAACAGTGGTGATTGCCGTGATATCGGAGGTTCAAACCGCAATCTTCTGGATTTCAATGACCTTCATATAGATCTGGAAGGGCGAGTCTACATTGGCTTTGCAGATGGATGTACTGGAACTTGTGCAACCGGAAATAACACCACTCCAGAGAATTCTCGGAGTAGACAAGGGTCAGTGTACTACCTAGAAAGCGGCCCTAGTCTCTATGAATCTGTGGAAGAACTGACCGCCTTCGACTCATCCTATGCTGATGATTTTGGGGAGCCGATTCTTAGAATTCTTCCCGTTTCGTTTGCAACCTTCGTTGTTGTCCCTTCGTTAAGGGGATTCCGAAGAAGGTCTCTACTTTGAAACCTTTTCGGCCACAGATACACAAGCCATAAAATCTTCAGCTGTTTCCCTCAAACTTCCTAGATTTGGCGCTTTGATGACTGCGTAGAGGATATTTTCTTGAACATTTGTCTCAACCCAACCCCTGTTCTCAGGTTCAGTGGCCATAATTACAGAATTGGCTATATCTGAGGTTTCAAATTCAAATTCAAATTCGATTCTGTGTTTCATTAGTGATTTTATAGCTTTTTGACTTCCACTGCCGTACTGGGCAGCCTTCTTTTTTCTCTGGGCTATTTCCTTAGGCAGTCCCATTTCCAAAGCAGCTTTTCTCAAAGGTTCCTTTCCAACTTTTCCAACTCTTTCTTTTGGGCTATATTTTCCAGCGGCCTTAATGACTGATTCTGCGAGATAGGGGCATGCCAGTTCCAACCCAAATTCCTTCGTTATCTTATTCTCTCTATCAGGCAGTCTTTTCACTAAATCAGATACTTCTTTCTCAAGATCATATTCTGCATCTTCAGTCCTGAAACGGGCATACCCTCCAAATAGTTCATCGGCCCCTTGCCCACACATTAGAATAGAATTATCAGAATTCTTGGCTGCAATCCAGAAGGGAAGCATGAATTCGACCTCGATAGAGCTAAGATTCAGGCACTTCTGCATCTCCATTCCCTCCGTAATCATATCCTTGGGTTCAACTTCGATTACTTTCAATTCCATATCAATCAATTCCGAAGCACTTCTGGCAGCTTTCAGATCGTGTGCATCTGGAATTCCAACAGCAATCAGTTCAACATCACAATATTTCTGCGCCAGAAAGGCTATCAATGTGGAATCGATTCCTCCAGAGAATGAAACTGATATCCTACCTTTGCAACAGTCTTTTACAGATAGTTCAATCGAATCACAGAGCTTTGCTAGCCTCCTCATCTAGGAGTCAACGCTGATATCGTTTAGAAATTTTTCCAGTTGATTCAGAGCCTTCTTGGCTTTTCCCACACTTATTACATCTGTGACTATCAAGACCCCTGACTGGAAAAGAATAAAACTGGATTGTGGATCATTCATCCTTATGACTAGTCCTTTGAATTTGGTTGGTTCATACTCCGAACCAGGTATTGCCAGAGCTATTGCCTGCAAATCAAACACCCGGCCTAAATTCGCTTTGGCAACTACATTTTCTAATTTTATGGCTCTTTTCATGTTAACTTTTGGATCAACTGTTTTAACCATTTTCTTCAGGGATTCCATGACCTGACGACCTTCTTCTAAAGAACCGATTCCAGTAACCAGAATCTTACCATTCCCAAACAGGACTCCTGCAGCCCTTTTATTTCCACCAGCATCAACCTCTACAATTACAGATGGATCTCCAGAACCAGAGTACCTAGCGTGTGGCATTTCCGTCGCTAACTGTATCAGTTCAACCTTTTTCCCAAGATGAGAGGCGGCAATAACATTCTCAATTTTCAGGTCTGTCACGACAAGTTCAAAACGGGTAAGTTTAATAGCTTACCCTTTCACGCAAATTCATCGAATGGATAGGGCTCAGCTTCCCTTTTACCCATTAAGATTTGCACTTCTGGAACCGTTAGCAATGGTATTGGCCAGGTAGGCCCATCCTCAATTGCCAATCTTGGGCAAGCGGTGATGACCGCGGCTTCTATGCCCATTCCCAGAAGTTGTTCATGCGACTGGTGAATACTTCCAATCATCATTGCTTCTCTACCATCCGAAGTCAATAAATCAGCTATTTTATCAGCCAGGTCAATTCTCTTCTGACCAATCTGGTTGGAGAATAGTATGGCCCATCTCCGCGCATCTTTAGCTACGGATATGGCCGCATAGCGCTGTTTAAGGAATGGTTTTGCGTCTGCTTCTGTAACCTCACTACTGTGTGGGTCGATACAGGCCACTTTTTTACCGGTGGAAAGAGCTACAGTGAGTGGGTGAAACAATCCGGTTCCAATGTACAGGTACCCGTCAACGTCCAATTTTCTGGCCGCAGAAGAATTACAGCCTAATAATTGTCCGGCTGCGGCGAGCCTTGGTCCGCCGGTGGTCACGCTTGTGTCTAATCCAGATTTTTCTAATTCCTTTCCAGCTTCATCAATCATGTGTAAATGCTGTGCGGTCGTTACAATTCCGATTTTTGAAGGAAGTATTTCCTTGATTTTACTTATTCCTTCTTTGCTCAGATTCAGTTCACCCGTATGCCTGACTGGCACAAAATAGGTAGGAACGGCGTAAAATTCGGAGTGATAAGGCATCGGCAAATGTCCCATGTGAATGAGGGCATCAGCCCCAATCTCCTCCAGTGGCCGGTCCGCCAGATCACAGGCACCGTAGGTCGGTTCTCCCCACAAAACAATCTTCGCTCCAGTAAGTTCCCTCACTCTCTCAACGATCTGGTGGGCTCTGGGTTTCAGTCCTTCAGGTACCTGAATACCTATCCGTTTCTTGCTCTGTAGTTTCAGGCAAACTTCTTCGATTCCAGATTCCCAGTCGAATTTGACTTTAGTCATTTGCTAATCCGAAGCCTTCTTGGGGTGGATATAATAATGACGTTTGATCATTTCAGTTCAATCAGGTTAAGGCCCAGTAGAGTTTCCAGAAAGATCTGCACCCTGTCCGGGGCGGGAGCGACCTCCTCTCCGAATTTTTCATCGAACTTGTGTACTACGTCTGCCACAGTGTTCTCCCCATCACACATTTCCCAGATGTATGACGAGAATTTGTCCAATGGTCGCCTGACCTCCTCCGGCCCTCCTATCCTGCTCTGGAGCCATTTCTCCATTTTCCCGAATTTTTTGGGATAGGTGATAACGACTATTTCGTTCTCGTGGAACCATTTCACCTCCTTATTATCGGTACGACAGGGTTTACGGCCTAGAATGTCATTCTTGTTCACAACTTCTCCATCCCGATGAGCATCACTGCTATGGTTGCGGCTCCACTGATGGCAGCATACCGGACAGCCAGTTTCTGATCCTCCCAAACGAATCGGGAGACCCAGACCAGCCATCCGCTGGATAGTGCTACGATTAGTAGAAGCGCAAAGACAATTGTCCACCAATTCACATCTTCTTATTGAACGGCATTAATTAGTGGTAGCCCCGCCAGGATTCGAACCTGGGTCTCGGGATCCAGAGTCCCGAATGATGGACCACTACACTACGGGGCTAGTAAGTCTTCACCTTCATCAGGTGCATAAAAAATCGACGTTAGTAATCGAGAACTAGATGCCCTCATAGAATTCGTCATCATCATCGAAAGAGAATTCATCAATCTCCTTTTCTTCAGTGAATTCCAACTTATCTGGGAAATGCCTCAGAATTACCACGTCATCCAAGTTTTGGACCCACCTGTAAGGTACGATTATGTTTGCACCGCCTTTCACTAACTTGGGAGTTGTTCCAGTTATCAGAAGCGCAGATACAATACGTTGTGAGGTATCGAATAGGACATCGTGTACGACACCTAATCTTTTCCCGGTACGGGTGTAAACGGTCAATCCAGGTAGTCTTGAGGCTTCGTGTAACACAAACCGCTATCGGCTCAGGATATAATTATTTGCGTGGTTTATTTGAGAGTCTTTTGTGACAGATTATAAATAGAGCCCAAAAGTGAAGCGCATGTATGGGTAGGGTCAGACCGACTTACATCAAACGCGTGGCAATAGAATTGGTCAGGAACCATCCAGATAGGTTCACTGATGATTTTGACCATAACAAGGCAGTTGTTGATGAATTGACAGATGTGGACAGTATAACCATGCGAAATAGAATTACAGGGTATGTCACCCGTTTCCGGAAACAGGAACATAATTGATTCATTTCGATGTTGTGGTAGAGGGTGCTGGGCCCGCGGGCGCTACTACAGCTTATTACTTGGCAAAACAAGGTAAAACGGTTGCATTAGTCGATCGGGCAAAATTCCCACGTGAAAAGGCATGCGGTGGCGGTTTGTGTGTTCACATCGAAGAATTTGATCACATTATATCAAACTGGGATGATTTTCTTGAGTCACGATGCTTGCGTGGGATAGTCTACGGGCCTGATTTTACACCTGTGGATTACGTAAGTGAAACTCCTTTCTTTTACAATATTCGAAGATTGAAATTTGACAATGCCTTGGTTCAATATGCGGTTGCAGAGGGAGCCACTCTTATGGATGGTATAGCTGTTAAGAATTTTGAAGTTCATGAGGATAAAGTAGTAACTAAGCTAAGAAACGGAGAAGAACTTACCAGCGATGTGATAATCGGTGCTGGTGGCACATTTGATATGGTTTCAAGAAGAATCAGGGATATTGAGAAGATGCCTATGAAATGGAGGGACCAAGACATTGCTACAGCCCTTTATTTCGAGGTTGACGTTGGTCGGGAGTTCATGGATAGAGTTTATGGCAAGGAAAGAATATCCATGGCACACATAAAGTACCAGAATCTGGATGGTTATGGCTGGTCTTTTTCCAAGGACACAGTTCTCAATGTAGGGATTGGTTGCCCTCGTTCCGTAGTCAAGAAAATTAAAAAGAAAAATCCAAAGTGGGACGAGCGTCAATATCTTCTTGATTATGTTGATACTCTGAAGGAGCAAGGATGGTTCCCCAAGGATATTGAGATAAATCGCAAGATGATTGCTGGATCTAATATTCCGGTAGGCATGGGCATGAGTTGTACTGTAGGTGATAGAATGTTGGTTGTTGGAGATGCTGGTGGTTTCGTATCACCATTGTCTGGCGAAGGGTTGTATTACGCTCTTGATTCAGGAAGAATTGCAGCAGACTCTCTGGACCAACTTTTCAAAACTGGAAAATTCGATAAGGATTCCATGATGCTTTATCACAATACCTGGAGCGGCAAATGGGGAGATGATCTGGAATGGCTTAAAGTTGCATGGCACTTGCTGATGGTGATGCCTAATAGTCTAATCAAATATGCGGCCCTAGATGAAGAAACCAAGAAATTCTTCACACATATGTTTGTAGGTTCAATGCCTGCGGCAGAGATTAAGAACAAGGTTTTAGCTTTGATAGCTGCTGGATTTCTGAGACATGATTTCCTAAGTATAGTTACAGGTAATAAGGAGCAGGTCCCCCCTATTATCAACTGATTTTGGATTTTTATCATGGAAAATTATAAGAAGTAACATTTAGAGTGAGTGTCATGCAATCCGGGGCTGAAGAAGAGTGGGATGATGAAGACTGGGAAGATAATGACTCAGGTTCATCCTTCCTTTCAGACATGTCCTTGGCTTCTAAGATGAAAATGGCAGGTGCCGGTGCACTTGTATTAGTGATATTAATCTTTGCAATGGTTTCCCAAAATTTTGGTTTTTATTACGGCGCAGGTAGCTTAACTGTTCTAATTGATGTTAATGAGGGTAAAGATCCAGGTGATAGGACCTTCAATGCAAATATATGGGCTACATCTCCTGCATTTGGTATGCTTGCCAAGGAGGGCAGTTATACAATCACTTTTAATGGTGCAAACCAGGCTTCAGGCAATTTCGATTTGAGTGCTGAGGGTCGAGCCTCAATAAGTGTGGATTATGAATCATTTTTTGTGACTAATGGTGCTTATACTCTTAATGTTGAAATAGGAAGTCAAACATCCAGTAATTCCGTTACAATTGATAGATTTGCAGACTCAGTTTCAGGGAGCGTGTCCAATTTCGATGGAGAATATCCTCTTGACAAGGATTCACCTGTGATTATCAATATGCAGTTTACAGCAGCAAACTCCGAGAGCTACATCAATCCATGGGTTTCTGGAACAGTTAAAGTATATCATTATGAAAATGCTTTCAATGAGGGTCAAGGAGAGAGTTATTGGAACGATGATTCTGAAAGAGGTAACACTGCAGGTAACTGGAATCTAGTCAATACGATTCAGCTTGATGTCAATAGTGATTCCGGAAGCTATAGCTATTCGTCTGGTGGGGCAACTGATTTTTATGCAGTAGAAATACCACCTTATAATCTGAATCTTATAATAGATGTAGATAAATTCTATGATGAGGAAGGAAGCGGTGATTACACTCTCGTTTTTGATTTTTCTAATGATTTTGGAGAGGATACTTCTAGCAAAGATGGTCGTTCTTCTTGGAAATGGTTTCACCTGTGTGAGACCAAAGATAACGGGGAATGCAAAAATAATGACTAATTCGCCTATCTAAAATCTTTCATTTTCGTAACTAGGAACCATAGATTCCATATCCCATCTTCCCAAGTGTTGAGTTTAACTTCTCCAACTCTGGAGTGGAACGGAACTGGGATCTCAATAGCCCTTAATCCTCTTCTGAAAGCCTCAATCTTGAACTCTTCAGAGAGAGGCATTCCATCACTGGTCAAGTTAACTTTGCCAATCACTTCTCTTTTGAAGATCCACATCCCGCTTTGTGAATCTCTGATATTGATTCCATGGAATAGATTGGTTCCAAAAGTCAGTCCCCAGTTTCCTATCTTGTGAGTCATGGACATTGCGTCCCGATCCATCCTGTCAAGTCTGTTGCAAGTCACAAAGTCAAGATTATTATTGAGCAAGAATGCTAGAACATGCGGTATCTTATCGGCAGGATAGGTTGTATCGCCATCAAGAGTTGCTACGAAATCCGTGTCGACCAGACCGAACCCCGTCTTGTAGGCTCTGCCATATCCCTTCCGGGGTTCGTTGACGACCTTGGCACCTCTTTTCTCGGCTTCCGCTGCAGTATTATCTGTTGAATTACCGTCAATAACCAGAACCTTGACATCCAGCCAAGGAACATCTCTTGGAATCTGGTCGATAGTAGGTCCTATCGATTCACCTTCATTCAATGTAGGGATAATTACTGTCAGGCTCATGCCCATATCGGGTTGTAAGGAGGTCTGGTTTTAAGGCCAACGACAGTGGGCAGCCATGACGCTATTGGTACGACAGGTAGGATCCGCACTTTGCTTGATGATTGGCCTGATAGTGTCGATGTCCTGGTTCTATTGGAAGGATTCGCCTCCCTTGATGCTGATTATTGGTGGGATTCTTGTGTTAGCAGGTATCATTAGTATCGTGTTTACTATAATAAAAGCAGAGGAAGAATCAGAATAATGGTTCCATTAACCTTATATCGAACCAGTTATCGACTTCATTTTTAGATGAGCCTGCTGTATAGAACAATCTTGCGTCCTGCCCTTTTTTTGCAGGATTCAGAAAAAGCTCACCGTCGTCTTATTTCCTCTCTTTCAGTAACTAGTCGTTCTCGCTTCTTGATGTCCTTAACAGGTAATTTGTATGGTTCTCCTGAGTTGCCTGTAAAACTTTTTGGGCTTGACTTTCCAAATCCCCTTGGAATCGCGGCTGGAATTGACAAGAATGGAGAGGCTGTTCCAGCCTGGCAATCTATTGGATTTGGTTTTTCAGAGATTGGAGGTGTCACACTCCATGATCAGTTAGGAAATCCTAGGCCGAGAATGTTCAGGGCAACGGCCGAGAAAGCTTTGGTCAATCGTATGGGTTTCAACAATATAGGGGCTGAATTGATACACGATAAATTATCAGACTGGAAAGAAAGAGGATTATGGCCAGGCGCACCAGTAGGGATAAACCTTGGAAAATCCAAGATAACATCTCTTGAGGACGCTCCTAAGGATTATGCAGGTTCAATGGAAATATTGTGGAATCACGCGGATTTCTTTGTGATTAACGTAAGCTCCCCTAATACTATAGGCCTTCGTGAATTGCAACAGTCCAGACGTCTTGATTCAATTCTCGAACTTTGCCAGACGATCAACTTGAAATGCTCCGAGAAAAATGGAAAGAGGCCAAAATCCCTTCTTGTCAAAATAGCTCCAGAATTAGATGACTATCAGCTGAAAGAGATATTAGAATTGATACCAAAGCACAATCTGCAAGGAATTGTAGCGACCAATACCACCACAAAGCGCCCAGATACCAATAATTCAAGATGTAAGGCAGTCTACGACCAGGAAGGTGGTCTCAGTGGCCTTCCGTTGAAGGATACAAGTACAGAGGTAATACGCAAGATTTATCGTATGACTGGTGGAAAGATTCCAATCATAGGTGTTGGCGGGATTTTCAACGATGAAGATGCATGGGAAAAGATAACTGCCGGGGCCTCTTTGATTCAACTTTATACGGGACTTGTGTTCGAAGGTCCAAGTATAGCCAGAAGTATAATGACTGGCCTTAAAAAACGTGTTAAAGAGGCAGGTTTTGAGACCATCACGGAAGCAGTTGGTATTAACGCCTGAAAAGTATTATTCTCTTATAACGAATTGGTTTTGACACATCGGACAAGCCACCTGGATAGGCCTTTGATCAGTGGTGATGGCAATCACGCCCCCGCAATTGGGACATCCTAGATTCACAGGTCCAGTATCATCGAAGTCAAAGAAATCATCTTCTTCTTCACCTTTGAAGTACCTGAGACCAAGCACACCTCCTATCAATCCAATGATTGCTATAGTCCCTCCGATAAGCAAAGTGTTGCTATCATCCTCATTGTCTCCACTACCGGTTACAGTTGTTTTTTCGTTTACTATCACGTTGCCTTGCCATGCATTACTGTCATCCTGATCATCAGTGACAGTAAGGGTTACACTGTACGTTCCACCTTCATTGAACGTGTATTCGAAGTTTTCCTGCATCATGCTAATCTCATGGTTATCGCTACTACGGACTATGGTCCAGTCATATTTGGTGATGGTCCCATCTGAATCGTAAGAGTTTGTTCCACTGAAGGTGACGATGTCACCTGTATTGGCATTGGCAATCATCGAGTTCGTAGACTGGATGCCATTGACAGAAATTAATCCATTTGCTACAGGTCCCACGTTCTCATCTTCGACTTCCTGAACATAAGCATTTTTTCCAATAGTGTTATCGTCATAATCAGTTTGTGCGGACAGATAGATACTCCCAGCCGCCGATGGAGTCCATGTGAAGTAGACGTCCTTCTCCTGTCCGGCTTCCATTTCTGTTGTCTCACTGCCTACCATTGAATCCGATGCGTAGAGCGTGGTAGTAACGGTTCCATCCTTTCCTCCAAAATTCTTGACAGACACTTTGATTGCAGTTTCCTCATCTTTGAATACAGGATCTGTCCATGAAATTCCCATCAATTCGAATTTGGCACTGGACTCCTCAACATCGATATTAATTTCTACTTCATTATTTTCCAGCGAGCTCTCAGCCGGTTCCGAGTTTTCTAATTCAACTTTTACGACGTGGTTTCCTTCTGAGGCGCTCCAATCGTAACTTCTTTCATCTGAGGACTCTCCGCTAACTTCTGAGTTTCCGCTGTCTACAGTCACACCGTCTATTCTTAATATATATTCGATTTCACCATCAGTTTTTCCAAGATTCATTATTTCAAAACTTATTGTGACTTCTTGCCCTTCCTCTAACATCCCCTCAACTTCAAGGTTTGCTGGTGAAAAATCAGGTTCTTCTGACGGAGGTCCAACATCTATTACAAAAGTTCTCCCATCATTATTGGAATTCTGATCTGTGGGTTCAATACTAACCATTAATGCTAACAATTCGCTCTCTCCCTCCTTTGCTATCCACTCACCTGAAATAATAATCTCCTCGTCAACTTCAATTTCTTCACCGTCCAGAGTAGTGAATTTTTCATTATCATCATACCAGCGCAATTCAAAGTCGTCTGCCTTTTCAGTTCCTTGATTCCTGATTTTAGCATAGATTGCAATATGTTCATTGTGAATCGGGTCACTGTCATCAGTCCAAACCTCGATTATCGCTAGATCAACTCCCTCGGCAGGGGCCGCTCCAACAGAAACGGAGGTTTCCAGAATATTATTTTCCAAATCGGCCTCAGCTGGTGAAACATCATACACTTCGGCCCGGATATCATAATCACCTTCATCAGGCTCCCAGTTGTAAGTCCAGGTGACGTGTGAGTCAACACTGATACCTCCCAATCCATCACTTTCTACTTCAGCATCATTGACAATCAGTTTGATCATGGCCTCATCAATGTCCATAGTCCCTACATTCTCAATCTTTGCAGAGATAGTTACAGTATCTCCTTCAACAGGTTCACTCGGAGTTGTAGTCATTTCTGACACGAATGCGTCAGGCTGATTGATGTCTACAACCTCGTAGCTGTCAAGATACCCATATCCATAGTAGTAGTTGTAGCGGTCGCTTTCATCTGGCTCGGAAGGTTCACCTCCGTATTCTCCATCCCAAGTTTCAGAATACTCCTGCAGTCGGTCTCTTACACCATTTGAATTACTGCCAGGTCTAAGTGAGATATCTGCTTCTAGGATTAGTGCTGCTAAACCTGCAACATGAGGACAAGCCATTGACGTTCCATCTTGTGAGGTCCAGCCAGACGCACTGCTCTGGAAGCCAGGAATATTGCTGTGTCCCAAAGCAGCAGTTATACCACTACCAGGTGCAACAACAGACGGTTTTAGCTCATCCCATCTATCATTATCACCATCATCATCTCTTGGACCATAATTGCTGTAACTGGCCAAATCATCATCATTTCTGTTTACATTGTCTTCATTATCCATTGCACCAACCGCCACACTCCAGTCAGCTGCGGCTGGGGAAGGGACTTCATTTTCTCCATCATTACCCATTGCCACGGCGACCACAATCCCAGCGGCATTCGCTTCGTTAACGAGCTGGGATTGTGAGTCGGACCCGTCACTTCCACCCGAGGTGCCGAGTGACATTGACATTACATGTACACCGTTGTTTTTCTCACCATCATTTTCCCAATCAGTATTCACATTCTCAATACATGCTTCTATAGCTTCATTAATATCAGCGCTTGATCCAGAACCCCAATCAGCCATCACCTTGACATCAATCAGTCTTGCTGCTGGAGCTACACCTATGTAGTCAGGCTCCCCATCACCATCCTCATCATCGTCACCTCCCATTCCCAATGCGGTAGATGCGGTGTGGGTTCCGTGTCCGTTAAAATCATCGGGATCCTCATTGCTATCTTCTTCAGTTGTGAATTTATAATTTCCATCCTCTGTGGGACACCCTCCGTCACAATCTATTCCAGCTATGAATCTTCTTACGCCTTGATCACCAAATTCATCAAATGTTTCATGCTCATTGTCAACTCCTGTGTCCAATATGGCGATATTAATTCCTTCACCATAGAATTTGTCCCACGCTACTGGATTGTAATCAGTCGAATCCCTAGCCTTTATTGCTCTAACCGAAGTGTCCAAAAATGGATATACTGGAGCTTGCCATTCCACTAATTTCAAATCTGGGATTTTGGTTAAAGCATTCACTTTGGTAGCTGGGACATCGTTTATTCGTATTGCATCTATGAATTTGTAGACATGATTAACATTCAGTCCCAGATTCTCTATTTCATCAAAGTGCTTCTGGGTTGGTCTTTCATTAAGAATCAGTATGATTCCAACAGTTTCTCCATTATTGACTAATTTTTCCATGCGGTCATCTAAACCATTGGAATTTCTATCAAAATATGTTGATTTGAATTCCGTCCCTGACTCAGCGATTGATACTGTGGGGGAAAGAACGGTCAAAATCAGAATCATAGCAGTCAGGACACTTCTCATCAAGCTTGTAACACTTGTTACTCTAAAAAACATTGTATTGATTATTGGATTCTCCTTTGATATATGAAATATACGATTCCAATCATCCCGATAGTTGCTAAGAATATTGAAACAATCCAGTTACTGCCCTGATCCACTTTCTCTATGTTTATTACTTCCAGTATTACTTCAGCAGTTATGTTCTCGTTATCTATACTTTGAACCGTGAATCTGGCGTTATATTCCTTAGAAATATTGGTTTCCATTCCTAAGGCCGTTATCGTGATTGATGAAAACGCATCCATCTCGAAGTATGTTTCTGTCAGGTAGAGAGTCAGCCCCTCCTCCAAATCCTTTGTCAGTTTGAACTGGTCTTTCCCATTTCCAGTATTTGTTATGCCTATCTTCACTTCTGATCCAATTTGTTCTGCAGAGATGCTAACACCGTGATATTGTGGCACATTAACTGTTATTTCGCCATTCCCGGCCACAAATCCATTTCGATCGGTAAGGTTTAGTCTAATCTTGTATTCTCCCATTTCTGTGTGGAGTGGTGGTCTGACCTTTACCAAAATTTCAGTTTCAGCATACAATTGTAGGAATGGCTCAGCTTCAAATTCCCAATTATCGGGAATTTCAGCTGTAATCGTCACAAAATCCCAAGATTGAACCATATCATTGGTGATTGTGACATAAATCTCTAGCCAAGGGAATTCATATTCACCTTCTTGATTGGTATTTATTTCGAGTAAATTCTTGTTCTTGGTATCAACATTGTACTCATGAGCCTGTTTATCGAGTATAAAGAATGAAAGAGAAGTTTGATTGTTATTCTCGTCAATTTCAAATTCATCTTCAGAAGAGACACTGACATCTAAAAAATATTCGCCAGCGTAATTGGTACCATTTTTGTTGATATTCCAGGTTTTTTCTTGGTTCGAGCCAATCTCTGGAAAATTAAAGTGGTGTGTATTTCCGTTATCATTCACTGAAACAGTAACATTGTTTGCCTTAACAGTTCCTAGGTTGTATACACTCCCTTTAATCAGAAAACTGTCGTCAGTTTGTATATTTTGAACCTGATATAGTCCACCATCATCACCCCCAATCATTATTTCTGGAGCTGTAACTGCCAAATCCGGCAAATGAAGATCTACAAACAGATTTTCATTTATATAGTGGTCGTGTAAAAATCCATCATCTCCATAAATGCCGATTTCCAATGAATAATTTCCAGATTTTGTTGGTTGTAAGTAGATTCCTGGAATATCACCTAGACTGATATCTCCATTATAGGTGTTGGTAACGTTTCCTTCCGAATTCAGGATCCTAATCCTGACTTCAGAGGCATTTCCGTCATAGCTTCCACTTACCAATACACTATCGTCGTACCCGGTTCCTGTGTCCACACTCATTGAATTTACTTCTAAGAAATGTGCCTCAGGTTCCATCTCAGTAGCAAAATTATTTATGAATTCGAACCATTTACTGTCAGTAATTAGTAAATCATCGTAACCAGTCTCTGCACCATCAGTGGGAAAGTAGATTGTCAGTCCATGAGCTCTCTCAACCGGCAACTTCCCAGGTTTTTGCCAATGATCCTCAGCTATAACTGCATCATTTATTGCATCTTGTAATTCTTTAGAAGATTTTATCGTATCCGAAACAGGTATTCTATTTTCTACATTGATGGTTAAGTCATACAAATCACGATAATCTGGATTTTGGTCGTACCTTTGGGTTTGATCTCTCGAATAGCTTACTTGATCTCGATAAACCGGTAAGACACTATTAATCTGGCCACTGAAATCCTCCAGTTTGTCCCAGACGCCTTCCAGTTTACTCGTATCTACTACAGCTGCAGTCACGGAATAACTGGTGTAAACAGATCCATTTCGATATGATTCGATGTAATCATTTACGATATGGTGTGCTAATTCCGAATTAGTCGTTTGTTGATTCAGTTTATACAGTAGATGGTTGTATGTCCAACCTTCCAGAGGCTCATAGGCTTCTGATCCATGTATCATCTCGGCTTGATCCTTAAGTTCGTATGCAATTTCAAACATGCCCATTAAACAAGCATCAAAGCCAATCATTGTTAACGGCGGATCTCCAGTTATTTCCCGATAATCCTCTATTGACTTCCTAATTTCAGGGACAGTAAGATGGCTTCCTTGGTCTTCTGCGACTTTCTTCCAACCACTTCCGTGGTCCCAAATGACTAATATTTTTCTTTGGGCCGGGTATTCGGTGGCAGCCCATACCATGAAGTCCTTCAGTGTTTCACCGTCTCCCATATCTATCTCGTTTTCCCAAGTTGCATTTATTTCACTTAGTGGTTTTTCCTCGACACCATGTTTAATGACATGATAAGCGTGCGAATCGTTTCCCAATAATTGATCGGTAAGGGCAACAATTTCCAGATTATTGTTTGAGCCTACCATTTTCATTTCATTCAAATCATCAGTAACTTCTTCGTACAGTGTGTTATCTCCAGCCATGTAAACGTAGAATCCCCATTCAGGTAGGCTATCCTCGTCTGATTCAGCATTTCCTATAGGCAAAGTTGTTGGAAACGCCGAAATAATTACCAGCAGCGCTATTGCATAGCCCCCGACTCGGTACACAGAGCCTGTCCTTGCGTCTCAGTATAAAAAACACTGTTTAGGCTAGTATTCGTCGGTGTAATTCCATTCAACAACGTCTCCATCCCTGATTACCTTACGGTTTGCAGCAACACCTCCATCGTTGTCGTTAACAGAATAGAGCCAATAGAACCCGTCTTCGTCTTGACAGTTTCCGCAAGTTCCCCATCCAGCTATGGATTCAACAAAAAGGCCAAATTCATAGTGAGTAGTCGCCGTCACGGAGTAGCTACCTTGCGTCTGTCCGCCCAATAGAATCCCATAAGCAGTGGATTCTGAGGTCGTAATACTCTCAAAAGTAAGGGTGTCATTTTCACCCAGATTCTTGAATTTGATTACTAGTTTTGCAGTTACAATTGTGGAAATATCCGATTCATCTTCATCAAAATAACCGATTTCGTAGAGTATACCTCCAATTGCAAGACTATTCACGATTAGGACGGCTATTATGACGTTCCTTACTTCACTCAAGTTATATCTCTAATTCTTTTCTCTGATTCAGAATTTGAGGGTCGTTAGCCTTACTGGATAGGGCACAATAGATTGGAAAACCAAGGACAGTGAAGGTGATTATACTCGATAAAAGGTGATAAATCATAAACGGCAGACCAAGGATATAGACTAGCACAAGGTTCTCAGGGGTATGGGCATAGGATAGCCAGAAAACCCCGAAGTTGGTCCACGTATCATAAATTGTTGCAAAGATCAGGCCCGATGCTGTAAATTTGTAGACAGTTCCCGGTTTGAATTCTCCTCTGATTATATGCTGGAACCCGGAAGTTATCATAGATACTATTAGGAAGCCGGTGTAAGTGAATATGATGATTTTCGAAGCTCCAAAGTATCCAAGATACATATCACTCAAAACTATCATTGAGAGAGTGACTGTCATCGCAACGCTTGCAGGTAATAGCATTGAAGCTAAGAATACAGATACCATAATGGTTTCAAAGTTATGATAATCGTGTAAAGCGATTCTTCCTAAAAAACCCAATGCAAAAAGCATTATGGATGTTGTTAGGATTGGTAATCTTGTCTCTACCACCTATGGGCACTAAGGGCCTTGAATAAAAGTCAATGCGTCAGTTTTTGGATAATTTCCAAAAACATTTGATATGTCAACCTTTTGGTGTTTATGTTGTAACGACTGGGATGATATGAGTTCATAAGTTTCCAATCTTTGTCCGGTAGGGTGTGGATGGTTTCGTGTCCAAATTTAAAATCCGTTTGTCTCAGTTTCATACTGGAAATTAGTTGCTTGTGGGCCAAATTGCCTAAGGCCAGCACGAATTTCAGATTTCCCATCATTTCAATTTCTTGGATCAGGTATGGCCTACAGTTCAGTATCTCCTCCTGTAGAGGTTTGTTTTGTGGGGGGGCACATC
>Ga0208524_1000252_pt1 | contig 29563 bp, 28 predicted proteins | sample ETNtaG_28_FD_185779 | JGI IMG/M metagenome (GOLD analysis project Ga0208524, IMG submission 185779) | Marine microbial and viral communities from oxygen minimum zone, Eastern Pacific Ocean - ETNP201406SV61 (SPAdes) (version 2) | ecosystem: Environmental > Aquatic > Marine > Oceanic ... | reverse complement strand
AAACATCATGTACACTTCACGAGGTAAACGTGCTTTTACTCTGGCCTATAGTGAGGGTTTCCGTGCCCCGTCTTTATCGGAATTATATCTCTATTATGAATCTTCATATGGGCTAATCACAAAAGGGAATCCTGAACTAACGCCTGAAGAAGTTAAAGCAGTTGAATTAACGTATGAACATCCTCATAGCGATGCCTGGTATTGGAGTATCTCCTTATTTCATAATCGATATGAAAATATGATTGATTTTATTTATGCAATCCCGGTTTTATCCATTAATCGGGAAGGTGTTACCGGGATGGGTGGTGAATTTCAATTCAAATGGAAACCGATAGATACACTGACTTTCAGGGGAAGCTATGCTTACTTGGATATGACCGATCGTGGTGGAGCCCCAATTTTATATCGTTCAAAACATCGTGGACAAGTGAATGTGCGTTACCAAGCGGCTCTTGTTAATATACAATTGGGAATACAAGCTTGGTCAAAACAAATCTATGAAGATTTTCTAAGCGGAAGCCATTTTGATTTCCCTATTCGAGAACTTCCTGAAAGGATAATCCCTGAACTTATTTTATCAAGGGAAGTAAATGGATTTACAGGGTCGCTGCATATCACTAATTTATTCGATACTAAGTATGAACTCATCCAAGATTTTCCAATGCCGGGACGATCTTGGCAATTTAATTTAACCAAAACCCTATAATAACAAAGAAAAGGAGTTATAATGAAATTCATCAAAACCATGCTGCTATTGTCATTTTTGTCAATCATGTTTTTAACCATGGCCTGTGAAGACAATGAAACGGTAGACACTCCACCAGAAAGTGCAACCTTATCGGGAACCATCACGTTTACTGGAACTTGGCCAGACACTGGAACTGTAGCTGTATCTTTGAGTTCGACTTGGCCACCACAAGGTGCGCCGGCTGCCAGTGCTGCCATCACATCAGCAGATTTAGCAAACAATACATACACTTATACGTTTGAAAACGTCACCTTTGGGTCTTATGCATCTATTGCTGTATCCTGGGAAGATCCTAATGACACAAATCCAATGACAAATCAATACACTTTGGGAGCCCATGGTGGCACCGACCCTACAGCTGTAACTGTTTCTGAAACGGAATACGAATTAACCGGTTTGGATTTTGGTGCTGATTTGAGTTTAGCAGCATCAAACTAAGTACCGTAAAACCTCAATTTTTTTAGTTATTTTATATTATTAACGAATTTGGGGAAATGTAAATTCGCACATGAAGAAAGTAATTTTACATCTTATAAGTTTGCTATTTTTTCCCTTCCTGATTTTCGGCTGTCATAATCTTAAAGTTAGCCTTGACCAAAAAGCACAAGAAAGTGAAGTAGCGGAAATAACCATATCTGAATTAAGACAGCATATCACATTTCTTGCTTCTGATTCATTAAAGGGGAGAAAGCCCGGTACAGATGGGGGTAGAATTGCTGCAGAATATATTGCAAAGGAAATCTCAATAACTGGGTTATCTCCAATAGAGAAGAACAGTTTTCAATATTTTGATGTGGTCACTTCAATCAGTGCCGGAGAGAATAATACTTTCAGGTTTAAAGACTTTGAGGGAGAAGCAGAAAAGGATTTTACTCCCCTTTCTTTTTCCGAAAGCGGGGACATAACCGCACCTGTCATCTTTGCAGGATATGGATTTGATATCAAAACCGACAGTGTTTCATGGAACGACTATAGCGGGTTAGATGTAACCGGGAAATGGGTTATGGTACTCCGAGGCGACCCGGAGGACAATCCCCATGGTATATTTTCTGAACACAGTTCCCTTCGGAAAAAAACCCTGGTAGCTCGTGATCACGGAGCAGCTGGAATTTTGTTTTTATCCGGCCCGGTATTTGACGAAACTGACGAGCTGATTCCACTTGTGTATGACCAAAGCCAAAGCGGTTCAGCGATTTACGCAATTCACATTAAACGATCTGTAGCAAATAGAATCATCAAGGAAAGCGGTTATACTATTTCACAACTGGAACAGCGTTTGATCAGCGACAGAAAACCGGTTAGTTTCATCGTACAGGAAGAAATTACAGCATCAACCGATCTGGTGAAGCAAACGGTTACAACTCAGAATGTTGCAGGAATTCTCTACGGAAGTGACCCGAGGTTAAAAGAGGAAATTATTGTTATCGGTGCTCATTATGATCATCTGGGATTTGGAGGTGCACATTCCGGTTCGCGAAGACCGGACACATTGGTAATTCATAATGGTGCAGATGATAACGCTTCGGGAGTTGCTGCCATCCTTGAAATAATAGAAAAACTGAAAGCAGAACAAACAAAATTGAAAAGAAGCATCCTGTTTCTTTCTTTCGGAGCGGAAGAAATGGGACTGTTGGGTTCTAAATATTTTGTAAATAATCCATTGGTAGACTTAGGAAAGATCAAATTGATGTTTAATCTGGATATGGTTGGTCGCTTGGATTCGACCACAAAAGCAATAACAGTTGGCGGAACTGGTACTGCTGTTGGTTTAAGTGACCTTGTCCAGCGATTTGCTGAAGGAGAAGATTTGAATGTAAAACTTTCTTCAGAAGGGTATGGCCCATCAGATCATACATCTTTCTATGTTGAAAATATCCCTGTATTATTTTTCTTTACAGGTGTTCATGAAGATTATCATACTCCTGAAGATGATGTGGAAAAAATCAATCTTTCAGGAGAAAAACTAGTTGCAGAATTTGTGCATGATTTAATCATTGAGGCAGCAAATGTACCGGAATCGCTGGTATATCAGGAGGCAGGGCCAAAAGAACAACCGTCCGGCAGGCGCCGGTTCAAGGTTACACTCGGGATCATGCCAGACTATGCATCCGAAGGAGGAGAAGGACTCCGGGTGGATGGTGTTATAAACAATAAACCAGCAAAGCGTGCCGGCATTGAAAAGGGAGATGTAATCGTTGCAATGGATGGGAAGCCAGTCAAGAATATTTACGATTATATGTATAGATTGGAAGAATGCAAACCGGGACAGAGGATCAATGTAGATGTGCTGCGAAATGGAAAAAAAATTACACTGGTAGTTGACCTTTAAAGTATTTTACATAATTTTTAGTTTTTCTCTTCTGAAATATTAATAATGGCAAGTACACTAAATAAATTTTTTCGTACTGCCAAAATAATAACCGGATTAGTTCGAGGAGAAAATGCACATTTAAGGAAATTGGTTCACTCGAACGAATCATATCCCGGTCTAAATAATGAAAGCACGCCAATGCGGGTGTTTTATCCAAAAAATTCCACTGAGCACACATTAATAATTTATCCAGGAGCATCACCATCTGCGGAAGAACATCCTACAATGAATTTGTTGGCTAAGGCACTGTCGGATGCAGGTTACTTGGTATTTTTACCACGAATTCCTCCTTTGAAAAAATTAATAATTTCCTCTGAAATTGTCAGTTGGATGGGACATTTTTTTCAATGGGTACAAACGAGGGAAAATGTACATAAAGATAAGATAATTGTAATAGGGATCAGTTTTGGAGGTGCCATGGTCCTTAAAGCAAGCCTGGGAAATGAGTTCCAAAAACACCCGCCAAAGTCAATGCTGGCATATGGCACCTATTATGATGTTGAAACTGCGCTACGGTTTCTTTTAACCGGAAAACTAGAGGTTAATGGAGTTGAAAGAATTATACAGGCAGATGAATGGGGTTTAATTGTACTGTTTCATAACTATTTATCCAGAGTTGATGTGGGATATGATACAACAACTGCTCAAAAGATTCTTAAACTAAGTATACAAGAAGATCAGGAGGGCATTGATACAGAATTGGAAAAAATCTCAGAGAAAGATAAGGAACTGATCACTCATATACTTAGAGGAGAGATCAGTTCTGAAATTGAGAGAATCATAGATTTATTTTGGAAAAAATTCCAAGATGAGTTTATCAGTATTTCTCCAAGATACTGGTGTGACCAGGTCACTCAAAAGGTATTTGTCATGCACGGAGCTAATGATTCTATGTCCCCTTTTACCGAATCAATAAAATTGGCAGATGGCTTGGCAGATAGCCGTTTGCTAATATCCTATATGTATGAACATCGGGAAATAGCGACACACAGAGGAATATTCTTTCAAATAAAGGAATTATTGAAAATATTTTTTTTCCTATTTGAATTTATTCGATATAGTGAACGAAAGTAAATCTTTTAGAAATTAGGTCCGGTGTGTGTGCCTGTGATTTTTGTAGTGAGGAAGGTAAATGCATCCTCCACGGAATCACAAATAGTAAACAGATCTAAATCTTTCTTGGACACAGTTCCTGCTTTTATGAGATATTCCCAATTTATTGTATTATCCCAGAAATTTTTTCCATAGAGAACAATGGGTATAGATTTCTTTATTTTTTTCGTCTGGATCAAAGTCAGGATTTCCATCAATTCATCCAGGGTTCCGAAACCGCCGGGAAACACCACTAAAGCTTTAGCAAGGTACGCCATCCAGAATTTTCGCATGAAAAAATAATGAAATTCCATGTACAGCTCCGGGGTAAGCCATTTGTTTCCGGATTGTTCAAAGGGCACAGTGATATTTAAACCAATTGTCAATCCCTTTGCCTCGGAAGCTCCTCTGTTGGCTGCTTCCATAATGCCGGGGCCTCCACCAGAGGTGATGATGTATCGGTGTTTGGAGTTTTTTCTCTTTTTACTCCAATAGGTTAATTTTTTTGCTAAGGCTTTCGCATCCTCATAATATTGACTCATGGTTAAATCGTGTTCAAGTTTTTTCCGCATTTGTCTGGAAGGGGATTTGGACGCTTTTTTCAGGGCCTGTTCCGCCTTCTGTTTCGAAACCAATCGTGCAGAACCAAAAAAAACGATGGTGTCCTCAATATGATTTCGTGAAAACCGTTGGCGTGGGCCAAGATATTCAGATAGAATACGAAGTGACCTTGCCTCAGGACTGGTATAAAATTCTTCATCAGAATAGAAGTGTTTTTTGGGTTGTATCTCGGACATTATTTATCTCCTTTAAAAAAAACAATCTAATATAAATTTTGTGTATATCAGGATAAAAATTGATATTCCACTATTTGATTGTCTCTTCTTCCATCCTTACTTTCCAAGGAATGAAACAATTTCTTTTAGGAGTCTTTATTTTATTATCAGGTTGTTCATCACCACCATCAAGTCCGGTAGATGCCGGCATCTCGTCGGATTTGCCTCAAGGACATGAAAGTGATTACACTGTCTGGACATTTCTGGAAAAATATCCATCAGAAAAATTGGTTTTAGAGACGTTAGGACTTCCGGATTCTGTCTGGATAGATGAGAAGATGGAATTTAAAATGTTGTATTATTTCCTGCCGGAATTACAGGACTACAATTCTATTGAAATTAATTTAAAGACAGGAAAAACTGCAGGTTTTGAGTGGGATTAAAGATTCGTCATTGAAAATGTTTATCTTGCAGAGGTAAACTCCACCGGCATAAATGGCGAAAAATCCTATCAAAATTGCACCTTCCATCTTATCTGCAGATTTTTCACGTCTGTATTCTGCCCTTGATATTTGCGAAAAAGGTGGTGCAGAGTACATCCATGTGGATGTAATGGACAATCATTTTGTACCAAATTTGACCATTGGACCTATCGTCGTCAAATCTATAAAACCTTTGACAAAAATATTTATGGATGTACATCTTATGGTAGAGCGTCCTGAAGATTTAATCAAACCATTTGCAGATGCAGGTGCAGACGGGATTACTTTTCATGTAGAATCAGCAGAGAATCCGGGCCTGGTTATTGATTTAATCCGATCAGCAAATAAACAGATTGGAATTTCTTTAAAACCACAAACTCCCTTTTCTATGATAGAACCCTTTTTGGATCAGATTGATTTGCTTCTTATCATGAGTGTGGAGCCCGGATTTGGAGGGCAGGAATATATCCCCGGTTCCACTAAAAGGATCGAAGAAATTCACCAGAGATTGATAGTATTGGGACTCAGGAATAGAATACTCATGGAAATAGATGGTGGAATCAAATTGACAAATGCTAAAAAAGTAGCGAACGCCGGGGCCGATATTTTGGTGGCAGGATCAGCAATATTTCAATCTGAAAACCCGATCGAAACCATTCAAAATTTTAAAGAAATAACCGCATGAAATCATACAGGCAATTATCTTCGTTTGACGAATGGTTACCAGAAGAAAAAGACCAGTTCAGTGTCAATGTTATCAAAGGACTAATTATGGATGGAGTGAGAAAAGCGAATTCCGGACATACTGGAGGACCTTTATCATCATCAGATTTTGCATACCTCCTTTTTTCTGATTTCCTTACACAGGACCCTGACAATCCTGATTGGATTGATCGTGACAGATTTGTTCTGTCAATCGGACATGAATCTATGCTCCTGTACACGTTATTACATCTTTCAGGAAGGTTGACGATTGATGATTTAAAAAAATTCCGTCAACTCCACAGCAAAACACCTGGCCATCCAGAAGTAGATAATCCTGGGGTGGAAGCCACAACTGGGCCGCTGGGGCAGGGAGTTGGAATGGCTGTTGGAATGGCTTTAGCAGAAGTGTTCCTAGGCAAACTTTTCAGCAATGAACTTTTTAACCCAATTGACCACTTTACCTATGTTTTAGCTGGTGATGGTGACCTTCAGGAACCGGTTGCGCTTGGAGCGGCTGCCTTGGCCGGACACTGGAGATTGTCAAAACTGATCATGTTCTATGATTCAAACCAAGTTCAGATTTCAGGTGAAACTTCTAGGTCAGATTCAACAGACACAGCAGCAGTATTCGAAGGGCTTGGATGGCATGTTCAAATAATTGATGGGCATGATCATAGCACTGTTCGGAGCGCAATTCAGAAGGCTCAGGTCATTGACCGGCCAAGCATCATTATTGGCAACACTATTATGGCAAAGGGTACCGCATCTATGGAAGGAAGTCCAGGCACTCATGGATCACCCCTTCCTCATGATGAAATAGCTTCCACGAAAAAAGGGTTGGGATTACCCGAAGAAACTTTTTTTTCACCGAAAGAAGTGCAAGACCATTTTCAGCACAGGTTCACCCACCTGAAAACAAAGGTACAGGAATGGAACGAATCCCTTTCTTCTGTGCAAAACAACAAAGATTTTGCTCAATTATGGACTCAGGTAATGGAGGGAAATCTCCCTGAATTAGACTTTCCCGAATTTGATGATGGTGTTTCTTTGGCAACACGAAAAGCTTTTGGAATAACACTGGAAAAATTTGCGGAACACCTTCCAAATATTCTTGGGGGATCTGCTGATTTGGAACCCTCAAACTGTACTGGCGGGTTTGCAAAAATAGTTGGTGATTTTCAACACAATAACCCGGCTGGCAGAAATTTGACTTTTGGCGTACGTGAATTTCCCATGTCCACTATTCTAAATGGGATTGCACTGCATGGAGGAATTATTCCATTTGGCGGTACTTTTCATGTTTTTTCCGATTACAGTCGGCCTGCTATTCGGCTTGGAGCTTTGCAGAAGATCAGAGTAATTCACGAATTTACCCATGATTCATTTTACGTCGGTGAAGATGGCCCTACGCACCAACCGATTGAACAAACCATGTCATTGAGAACCATTCCAAATCTTCTGGTTTTCCGCCCAGCAGATGCTAAAGAAACCGCTGTCTGTGTCAAACTTGCATTGGAATCAAAGCATACACCCAGCGTTTTGTTGTTGACAAGACAGGGAGTTCCGGTATTTTCAGAGCCAGCTCACCAAATTGAAGCAGGTGTACGAAAAGGCGGTTATATTATTCAAGACAGTGAACGACCTGAAATAAATCTTGTTGCAACAGGATCAGAAGTATCTCTCGCGTTGGAAATAGCAGAAAAAATGAAAGACAGGCAAATTCGTGTTGTGAGTCTCCCCTGCTGGGAAATTTTTGATCAACAGTCTGAAACGTACCGGAATGATATCATTCCAAACCGGGGTTGTTTAAATGTTTCCATCGAAGCAGGAATTACACTAGGATGGCAGAAATACGTTGGGATAAATGGAATAACCATTGGTCTGGATCATTTTGGAATGTCCGCTCCTGCCACTGAGCTTGCAAAAGAATTTGGATTTACCGCCGAGCAAATAATAGCAAGAATACATGATCATCTTTCCACACTGCTTTAAGGAGAAAATATGAGAATCCACCTTGCCACAGACCATGCCGGATTTGATCTTAAAGAAACTGTTAAAACTTATCTGCAAGATCATGGCTATGATATTCTAGATCATGGCGCACACGAGTTCAATAAGCTTGATGATTATCCAGATTATATTTTCCCTGCTGCCTATGCAGTATCGGAAGAACCTGAAAGTTTCGGAATCATCTTTGGCGGGTCAGGACAGGGAGAAGCCATGACCGCAAACAGAGTAAAGGGCGTGAGAGCAGCAGTGTATTATAACGGCCCGGAAGAAATTGTCAAACTTTCACGATCTCACAATAATGCAAATATTTTGTCTATTGGCTCTCGGTTTTTAGATGAAAAAAAGGCAATTCATATTATTGAATTATGGTTGAATGGAGCATTTGAAGGCGGAAGACATGACAGCCGTATTCGAAAGTTAGATAGATAAATTGTATCGCAGTATTTTTGCACTTAATAATTTGGTTCACATGGTTTTTCCAACCTAATTTTATTTATCGATTCTCTAAGTCGAATCACCTACGTACCCAGTAGATTGGTATAAGGTGTAAGACCGGTACGGTTCTGAGGGAAACTTTGGAATTAGCTCCCGGCTGCTGTGAAGCAGGTTAAATTGGAAAGAGAATGAACTTACAAACATATACTCATACAAACATTAGTGACGGTAAATCCACCCCGGATACCGACATTCTTGCTGATCAATTTTCCCGTACCTTTGATTATATTCGTATAGCCGTTAATGAACAATGTAACCTTCGGTGTGTCTACTGTATGCCGGGAAACGGTATTCACTTTAAGTCCGAGGAAAACCTGCTAAGCACAAATGAGATTCTTCGAATAATCGATGTTGTATCTCAATTGGGTGTCAAAAAAATCAGGTTGACAGGAGGCGAACCGCTTCTGAGAAAGGACATTATTGAATTGATAGAAAATGCGAATAACATTCAAAATGTTGAATCTATTCATTTGACAACTAACGGGTTGCTGTTAGAAAAAAATGCATCTAGACTCAAGAACGCTGGACTCCGTGGAATTAATATCAGTCTTGATACATTAAACGACCAAAAGTACGTTAAAATCACAAGGCGAAATAGCCTGGCCCAAGTAAAAAAAGGTATTGAAAAAGCCATTCAACTCGGGTTTTCATCTGTTAAAATCAATGTGGTTGCAATGCGGGGATTTAATGATGATGAAATTGAACATTTTGCTGAATTATCCAGAGTCAATCCAATTACAGTGCGTTTTATTGAATTAATGCCTTTTGATACTCATCAGATATGGAAGACAGGAAAATTCTATAGTGCTGAGAAAATTACAGAAGATCTAACCAAACAATATCCTGCGCTTACCCCCTGTAATGGATCCAAAACTGAACACAGGGTTTTCCACATTCCTGGTTATTGTGGCAAGATTGCTATTATACCTTCCTATACCAGAGACATCTGTGGCACATGCAACCGAATACGCTTGACAGCAGATGGAAAAATTTTAAACTGTCTTTACACTCATAAAGAATTTGATTTACGAGGTGTAATTCGGAACGGCAGTAACAACACAGATATCGTGAACTTATTCAAGCAGGCCATGTGGGGGAAAATGGAAGATGGCTGGATTGCACAAAAAATGGGAAACGACCAACGGGAAAGTATGACTCAAATTGGAGGATGATATGAATGAATTCTCACATTTAGATAAAGATGGTCACGTCAAAATGGTTGATGTGACAGATAAAGTTTCCACCGTCCGTATCGCTAAGGCGGAAGGCAAGATAACCATGCTTCCGGAAACTATTACAGCAATTATGGATGATGTTATTCCAAAAGGAAACGTACTGACCACTGCCAAGATAGCGGGCATCCAGGCGGCGAAAAGAACATCCGAAATTATCCCCATGTGCCATCAGTTGAACCTCTCATTTGTAGATCTGGAATTTGAGCTGGGCAGAGAGCAAATCATGATCCGATCGATTGTTAAAACACGGGAAGCAACAGGCGTAGAAATGGAAGCGCTCGCAGCTGTTTCTACAGCAGCCCTGACAATATATGATATGTGTAAGGCTGTGGATAAGACCATGACCATCGGTGCAATTAAGCTGGTGGAAAAGATTGGTGGAAAATCGGATCATGCGGTTGAGTATCGGCCAAGCGTTGGAATCATCACCATGAGCGACAGTGTTTCTGCCGGCAAGAGTGAAGATAAATCCGGCCCCATACTGGTTAAAGGTTTTACTGATTCTGGATGTAAAGCGGATCATCAAAAGATATTGCCAGATGGATCTGAAGAACTCATGCCAACGATTGAATCCTGGATTAAAGATGGAGTGGAACTGATTATAACCACAGGCGGCACTGGACTGGGGCCCCGTGATTTGACCATTCAAATGGTAGAGAATAAATTTGACTCCAAATTACCTGGTATTGAGCAAGCACTCCACGCATATGGCCGCGGCAAGGTAAAAACAGCCATGCTGTCACGACTGACAGCTGGAGTTATAAACGGGGCAATTGTCATTTGTCTACCTGGAAGTACCGGTGCGGTCAAAGATGCGCTAGAGGTGTTAATTCCAACTATTTTTCATTCGTTTCACATGATGAAGGGTGAAAAACATTAATGGAATACTTGCTCCCATTATTGTTTTTATTGGTTGCTTTCATCTATTCTAGTGTTGGATTAGGTGGCGGATCGTCCTACACTGCACTTATGGCGATTTTTGGAATCAGTTACCAAATTATTCCCACCACATCATTAACCTTAAACCTGATTGTTACCTCTATCGGCGTGATAAACTTCTGGCGTAACGGCCATGGCCGGATGAGTTTAATTGTACCGTTTATGATCACGTCCATTCCCTCGGCCTATCTAGCGGGGACATTGATACTGTCCAAGGACATATTTCAACTGTTGTTATTAATGACACTTATGCTGGTGGTAATAAGAATTTATTTCCTTAACAACCTCAAGTTTTCCTTCCAATTATCCGGTGTAATAAAGTGGGTTTTTATTTTAGGTTTGGGTGCTGTTCTTGGATTTGTAGCCGGAACTGTTGGAGTCGGTGGCGGGATATACCTGGTGCCATTGATTATCATGTTTGGTCTGGGAAGTGAAAAGGAGGCTGCCGCCGCCGGAGCCGTATTTATCTGGGTGAATTCCTTGGCGGGAGTTATTGCCAGAACTCAGGAAGGCACTTTTGATCTTGACTTTATTCTTCCTCTTTCTGGTGCTGTGATTGTAGGGGGATTTGCTGGTTCTTATTTTGGATCATCCAAATATGAAGCGAAAACCATTCAAAAAATCATGGGGGCAGTAATCATTATTGCCATCATCTTTTTATTAAGGGAAATTCTATGATACCTGTTAAAGAAGCTAAATCCATCATTCATAAACATATTCCATTGTCAGGCACTGAAACCGTTTTATTGAAGGATGCTGGAAATAGGATTCTTGCGCAGGATATTATAGCAACGTTTCCAATGCCCAGCTTTGATAATTCTGCCATGGATGGATTCGCGGTTCGCGCAGTTGATACAAAAGGTACAGACCAGTCATTTCCTGTCACATTGAAAATGATAGGTGTGAGCTCCGCAGGTTCCCCTGGTGATATCACTCTTGGTCCCGGTGAATGTGCTCAATGTATGACCGGTGCGATAATTCCAAATGGTGCTGATGCAATTGTTATGGTGGAAGATACTAGCGGATTTTCCGATACAGATTCAGTTCAGATATTTCAGGAAGCTAAAATCGGGAAACATATTCGCAAAAAAGGAGAAGAAATTCAAGATGGAGATGTGCTGATTCCCAAAGGTACATGCATTACACCCAATGAAATCGGCACGTTGGCTACTTTTGGATATGGAGAAATTTCTGTGGCGCAAAAACCGCGCATTGCTATCTTTGGTACAGGGGATGAATTGGTGGAGCCGGGGATTAAATTAAAACCGGGACAAATCTATAATTCCAATCTCTATATTTTTGCAGAGTTGGCTGAAAAATCCGGGGTGGAAGTCATCATGCGGGATGTGATTAAAGACGATAGAAAACTGTTGCGTGCATTTTTATCGAAAGCGTTGAAAACCTGTGATATGGTCATTTCTTCTGGCGGTGTATCCATGGGACGGTTTGATTATGTGCGGGATGTTCTCATGGAATTGGGTGTGAAGGAACATTTCTGGAAAGTTGCCCAGAAACCGGGGAAGCCATTCTTTTTTGGAACGGGTGAATCCACACTCATATTTGGGTTGCCGGGGAATCCCATATCGTCTTACATCGGGTTTATGGAATGGGTCTGGCCGGTGCTGGATGTCATGATGGGAAAACCTGAACAAAACTTTTTAACCGGTATATTGAAGGCATCTTTTCCCCGGGAAAAAGTTAAATGTCGATTCCTGTTTGGTAAAGCCTGGATGGAGGATGGAAAACTGGTATGTAGGCCGTCCTCCAAAATGGGCTCTCATATGCTTTCGTCATCCTTGGAAGCCAACTGCATTTTAGGATCCGCAACAGGAGACAGTTCATTGCAACCGGGCGAAGAAATCCGTATTAATGTTTTACCCTGGAAAAATATTAAATGATCATTACTCCACAGGAATTGCAGCAATGGATGGATAATGGAAAATCTTTTACAGTTGTGGATATTCGTCCGGAGGAACATCGAAATGAATTTCCATTAACTGGGCTAAACCCTGTTATTGCTGATGCCAACTCCATTCTGGAAACTGAAGATGATACGGTACTGGTTTGTCAATTTGGGATCGTGACCGAAGGAATTATTGTTGAGCAAAATCTGGAAAATACTTTTAGTCTTTTAGGTGGTGTACAGGCGTGGATTGAATTTCAATCGGAAAAGGAAGATTTGAGTCGCTGGTCCAGGCAAACAGTACTGCCCGAAATTGGGCTGGATGGACAAAAAAGACTTTTGAGTGCTACGATTGCAATTGTTGGCATGGGCGGACTTGGTTGCCCTGCAGCACAATCGCTTACCGTCGCAGGTGTCGGCAAACTGAAAATTATCGATGGAGATAAAGTGGAACTTTCCAATTTGCATCGCCAGCCTTTGTATGGTGTTGAAGATATTGGCCGACTGAAAGTGGAAGCAGCAAAAGAGAAGTTAGAAAAATTGAATGGGGATGCAGTCGTTGAAATAGTTGATGTGTTCTTGAATGAAGACAATGGGGTGAATTTTGTAAGTGATGCAGATATTATTATTGACGCAACTGATAATATTCAAACGCGACTGTTAATTGACAGATTATCCAAAGAATCAGGGATTCCCATGGTGTATGGTGGTTTGTATCGTTATGAAGGTCAGGTTGCGATTTTGAATGTCAATGGTAGTTCTGGTTATAGTGAGTTATTCCCCGAACCGCCATCAGGTGGTGATACGTGCGCGGATGCCGGCGTATTGGGAATGGTACCGGGAATTGTTGGAAATATCCAAGCACTTGAAGCCGTAAAACTTATTGTAGGAATTGAACCAAATCTGGCTGGAAAACTCCTGGTGTATGACGGCATGAATCATACAATCCAAACGATCGAATTATGATACAGGTAAAAGTAAAATGTTTTTCCCAAGTGAAATATGTTTTGGGCAAGGATGAAATGAGTTTGGCATTGGAACCGGGTACAACTTCCGCAGAACTGGAAGAACTGGTGCGGAATCAAGCGCAAGGTAAATTGGATGAAGTCACATTAAGGATTGCGGTAAATAAAAAATACATACCGGCAGAGATTGAACTTAAAAATGGGGATGAAGTAGCTTTTATTCCGCCGGTGCAGGGGGGATAGATGATTAAAATTGAAATAGTAAAAGGATCCATCACACCCTTTCCGTCAGATGATTCCCGCACTCAGGATGGAGCGGAATTGGTATTTAACGGACGCGTCCGTGCGACGGAACATGGCGAAAATATTACCGCATTGGAATATGAGCAATATGAAGGGATGGCAGAAACTGAATTAAGAAATTTAGCTGAAAACACAGTGAAGAGGTTTCCTGTCCATGATTTGTTGTGTAAACACCGCGTTGGGAAAGTAAAGGTGGGAGAAACTAGTCTTCATGTGGTGATTTGGTCCAAACACCGTCAGGAAGGAATTGATGCTATGTCCTGGTTTATTGTTGAACTGAAAAAACGGATTCCTATATGGAAATGGGCGATACTGGAAGATGGTTCACGAATTCCGAGTGAATGTGCACACTGAATTGTCAACAATGTTAAATTGTAAACGTCTATGCTAGGATTTTCACACAGCTTCTACTCTAATTTTTTATTCTGGATTACCCGCAAGCGGTGGCTGATTTTCACCTTTGTTATTAGCCTCCTTCTTTTTTATATACCATCCCCAACAACACTTACTCCCGAAGGGCATCGCACGCTGATTATTGTTGTCATTGCCTTGATCTTGATTATTGGAGAAGTGATTCCTTTACCGGCAGTAGCAATTCTTATTTTGATTTTAGAAGTTATTTTTGGAATAGATACACCAAACGGAGTTGCGGCATCTTTTATGAGTGATGCAGTCTTTTTTATTATGGGTTCGCTCATGCTCGCGGTTGCCATAGTGAGTCAGGGTTTGGATAAACGGCTTGCCTTAGGGATAATTAGAATGACGGGAAATAAAACATGGCGAATCGTTTTTGGCTTTGTTGCCATTTCTGCTATTTTATCATCATTTATAGGTGAGCATACTGTGGCAGCGATGATGTTGCCGGTAGCCTTAACATTAATACGCAATACCAGTAAAGATCAAAAGACTGTTCATCGTTTAGCTATGCTGTTGTTGTTTTCCATCGCCTATGGTTGTGCCATGGGATCTATTGGAACACCTTCAGGCGGAGGGCGCAATGTAATCATGATTGGATATATTTCAGAATTTGAATTAGGTAATATTTCTTATCTGAAATGGATGAAATATGCTTATCCGATGCTAATTTTAGAGATTCCGCTTGCTGTGATTATTTTATGGTCCACTTTTCGACCAGAACAAACTATCCTGGACTCTGCTGTAAGAAAATTAAAAGTAGATGTAACCAAAACAGGGAAGATGACCGGCAACCAAATTTTAGCTATAGCAATTTTCATTGCTGTATTTTTTGGTTGGGTCTTTTTAAGTCCTGTATTGGGATTAGGGATTATTGCGCTGATTGGCGTTTTTCTGTATTTATCATTTGGACTCATTGAATGGAAAGATATCAATCGAAATACAAATTGGGGTGTAATTATTTTATTTGGCGCCGCCATTTCTTTAGGAATACAGATGAAGGAAACAGGCGCAGCTGAATGGGTTGCCAATCTGGCAATTACAGGCTTGGGCAGTGTGGTACAAAATGTAGATGTTTTACACTGGTTTATTTCCGTGTTTTTAACTGGGGTTTTAACCAATTTTTTAAGTAATGCTGCTACGGTGGCTGTTTTGGGCCCCATTATTTTGGATTTGGGTGGCAATCCTATTATACTGGGAATTTCTGCCTCTATTGCATCGGCATTTTCATATTTAACAATAGTAGCTTCGCCCACCTGTATGATTATACATTCCAGTGGCTTGGTGAAATCCAGTGACTATTTAAAAGCAGGATGGAAGCTATTTGTAATGTCACTTTTGGTTTTATTTATCATTTCAAGATTTTATTGGGTGTTGTTATCATGAAATTCTTAATTGCCATCGGCAGCAAAAAATATTCAGGGCCTACGCTGGAAGTAGGTATGCGGGTAGCCAATGCGTTTAATGCAGAGGTAACCATTGTTTATGTAGGTGAAAAGATTAGTGCTTTCAGTACTTCAGAAGTGCTCATGGCCCAGGAAAATCTTCGAAACTGGAAGCTGGATCGGCAAGGTGTGGATGTACTGGAGTGGGCTTTTGATTTTCTTGTACAGAATGAATATGTGTCCCTGGATTCAAGTGCGGATGGTTTTAATGTTGAAAAACTGGTGCAAACCGATGATGACCGCTGCGAAATTTTTCTTGAAGGGATAAAAACACAGGAAGTCGGTCTGATCCTGCGTAATGGCGATATTATTCAGCAATTGCGGGAAGAAGTAAAACGCGGGCAGTTTGATGTAACTATTATCGGGGGCAGTCAGAAACGGCGGACGTCTCATGATTTAATCCAATACATCGACAGTTCTATTTTTGTGGTCAAGAACTATCAACCGGATCGTCAGTATAAAATGTTGCTGGCAGTCAATGATGCCCCGAATACCAGAAAAGCAGTAAAGTATGGTGTCCGTGTTGCCCAGGCATTTGATCTTTATACAACTGCAGTCACTGTATCAAGCACAGCTGATTTCAGGGGAAATTATAAAAAGGCTTCCGCTTGGGCAGACAAATTCTTGCGTCGTTCCGGTGTTGAAAACGAAATTCGCTTGGAGCATGGAAAATTCATAGAAACACTGAGTACAATTGCCGGAGATAACCACATTATAGTTATGGGTTCATCAACAAAAAGTCCGTTGGTAAAATTTTTTACTGGTAGTAAACCGATTAAAGTGATGGAAGATTGCAAATGCCCTGTATTGATTGTTAAAGAATGATGTTTCAACAATTTGCCCTTACACTATTATTGGTGCTGTTTATCATTGTTATTACGGTTCCACCGATTGTATTTCTGGTGTTATTTGTTTTGGACAAAAGACAGACCCAGCATTCTGTCTTGAGAAATTTTCCGCTACTGGGAAGGATAAGATATTTCTTTGAAATGATGGGTCCGGAAATGCGTCAGTATATGTTTGATTCTGACAATGAAGGGAAACCCTTCACCCGTGTGGATTTTCAAAATATTGTTATTGCAGGGAAATATCTAAAAACGTTAATTGCTTTTGGGTCAAAACGTGATTTTTCTAAACCGGGGCTGTACATTCGTAATTCGATGTTTCCAAAATTGGCGGAGGAAATGAGAGTAGTGTGTGCTCCAAAAATTCAATCAATGCGGTATGTTGGATCAGAAGGCCTTTTTTCAAGAAAAGAAGAATTGGAAGAAGTTCAAATTCAACCCTGGCTGCTTCAAGAAGAAAATGGAATCCTTATTGGTTCTGAATGCGAACACCCTTGGAATATTCTAGGCCCTGTGGGAATGAGTGCTATGAGTTATGGTGCGTTAGGAGAAAATGCAATTCGCGCAATGAGCTTTGGTATAGGAGCTGCAAAAGGATCATGGGTTCATACAGGTGAAGGAGGTTTGGCGCCATATCATCTTGAAGGTGGAGGTGATGTTATTATGCAAATCGGTCCCGGTCTCTTTGGAGTGCGAGATGAAAAAGGAGACTTCTCTACAGAATTATTCAAAGAAAAGGCATCTAATCCTCAAGTAAAAATGTTTGAAATCAAACTCGCACAGGGTGCAAAAATTAGAGGAGGACATGTAGAAGGCAACAAAATCTCACCGGAAATCGCTGCAATTCGTGGAGTGGAGCCCTGGAAAAATGTTGATTCTCCAAACCGCCATCACCAATTCCATGATGTGTCCTCTTTATTCGATTTTATTGAACAATTAAAAGAATTAGGAAGGAAACCGGTAGGAATTAAGGTTGTTATGGGAGGACCAGATTCTGCTGATGACATTGCAAAATATATGGCTGAATCAGGTCGGGGTCCTGATGCGTTCACTGTTGACGGAGGGGAAGGCGGATCAGGAGCCACATACCAAGAAATGGCAGATTCTATGGGTTTGCCAATTTCCTCAGGTTTAATTTACCTTGATAATGCTTTGCGAAGATATGGTGTTCGGGATCGTGTAAAAATCTTTGCCAGTGGCAAATTATTTAGTCCGGATAAGATTGCAATCGCATTAGGTATGGGAGCAGATTTGGTTAATATTGCCCGCGGGCTCATGATTTCAGTAGGATGTATAGGAGCTATGAAGTGTCATACAAATAAATGTCCTGTTGGCGTAACAACTACAGACCCTGATCATCAGAAGGCTTTAGTTGTGGATGAGAAAAAATGGCGTGTGTTGAATTATATCATAACATTACGGAATGGTTTAAACTCCCTTGCTGCTGCTGCAGGTTTGGTAAATTATACTCAATTTAGACGAGATCATATTCAATATAGAGATCAATATGGTAAGGTAATGTCCCTAGAGGAAATGTTTCCATATCCACAATCTTGAAGAGCAATTTATTTAGTTTCCGGACGTCTATATTTTATACCGAACGGAAGATAAATAATAAAAAAATGGAGCAAACCGACACCTTCCAGAATGAGAATATACCAGGGCCATTCGCCAATAATGAAAGGATTATTTACCATGGGTTTCTCACAAAGATACATGTAATTCGCATCCAAGAGCCAATTGAGGAACCCCACTATTCCAAGAGGAATGTGAGACCAAAGTGCGATTTTCCACCATGATCCTTTTCTGGGCTTCATACCTAAAAACAGAGTGATAAACAATGCGTTAAGAATGATGCCTCCATGAGCAATAAAATATTCCATAAAGAGAAATCCTTCCATTCCAACTGTAAATTCCGGTGTCAGAAGTGAATGAAAAGCTCCAGGAATGCCCCAATAAAATAAAAATTCATACAGCCATTGGTTTTTCCAAAAAATTACAACACCAGCCAAAATTGCTGAAATGCTGCACATTTGAAGGGGCAAGGAAGATTGAACACTCCATTTATCTAAATAAACCATATAAAAATGAATCAGAATTGCCCTGGCGATCATCACACTACCTAATATTTTAGCTATTTGGATTCTCTGAAATTGATTGGATCTTTTACCTAATAGAAGAACAAGGTAAATAATAAGAATAGTTATAATATTACTCTGCCACCAACTTATACCAAAAATCGGAATTGTTTCGTGAGGGAACATAATTAGGATTTGTTAATGTAGTGGAAAATCCACAGGAGAGTTTTCCAGTCCATGTTGATCATTTTATTCCTTTCCTAATCCAGCTACTTGAGTTTACCTCTTTACAAATTAAAATGGCAACAAATACCCCTCTTAAATCCAGAAGGTCATTTTAAAGGGGTAATTTCCGTCAATAAAAAAAGCGAAATTCATTTTATGATTATAGTTTGTTAAGGACTGAATTTGAAAAATGGGATCTGGAATTGTACAAAAAATAATAATGCAATTAATTCAATAACATACCTTCCAGACTAATCTTTGGTTTTCGTCCCGTAATAAGGTCAGCAGTAATTTTAGCTGATCCACAAGCCATTGTCCAGCCTAAGTGGCCATGGCCAGAATTATAGAATAGATTTTTCATTGTTCCATTTCCAAATATCGGAGAACCATTGGGCGTCATGGGTCGAAGCCCTGCCCAGTATTCGATTTTTGAAAAATCAAAAGCATCAGGAAAAAGGGAACCAGCAAGATTGACCATATAAGAAAAATCAGAAGGCTTAAAGCCGGTGTTATAACCAGCAATTTCCGCTATGGATGTAAACCTGATACATTCGCCTATTAAAGAAAACGCCAGCATATTATCTTCATCTATCCCACCGTGAAGAGGGGCTTTTGAAACATCAAAAATGGGCATTGTGATTGAATATCCTTTGACAGGATATACTGGTAGATAATCACCAATTTGCTTTGCAAAAAGACCACTGTATGAACCCAATGCCATGACATAAATATCTGCTGAATATTCATTTTTATTGGTAATCACTTTCTGAATTTCGTCTCCTTTTGTTTCAAACCGGGATATTGTTTCATCATGATTAAAGGTAACATTCATTTTCTGACAAAGGTTTGATAGTTTCGTAGTGAATTTAAAACAATTTCCACTTTCATCTGTTTTGCAATAAATCCCTCCGGAAAGTTTGGATTGTGTTGGTTCCAATGCTGGTTCAATTGTTATGAGTTCAGATGTATCCAATAGTTCCATTTTATCATCTAATGACGACAGGAGATTTAGTTTATCTTTGGCTTCATTAAATGTTTCATTAGAGCGATAAATGTAGATGAGGCCATTTGTCTTCTGATCGTAATCCAACCCTGTTTTCGCAGTCAGGTCATGTAATTTTGTTTGGGAATATGAGCAGAGAAGTAATTTTCGGTTTGTATTGGTTTTCATGTTTTCGCTGGTACATTGCTGAAGGAATCGTAATCCCCAGCGAATTAATCCGGGGCTCCAATGGGGCTTGAACCGAAATACCTGCTGTTTTTGAAAAAGTGATTTCATCAGGTTACCGGGAAGTTTTGGAGTTGTCCAGGCAAATGAATGCCCCGGAGAAATCAGACCAGCATTTCCGAAACTGGTTTCCATGGACGGTTTTGACTGGCGGTCTATTACTGTTATTTGATGTCCAGCATTAGCCAGTTCGTATGCAGTGGTGACGCCAATGACACCGGCTCCTAAGATAAGGACTCTCATCAAAAAACAGGGAACTTTTGTCTAATATAGGGACTCAATAAAACAATAATTTTTGGTTAAATTAGAAAAAAATATTTGAGTACACCCTTTAGGTACTCAGTAACACTCAAATTTAAGTTTATTTGGTAATGTCTTGGTTTACGCCCGCAGGAGATTAACCTCCTCTCATCATTATTGATTTCTTGCGGACTTTTTTCAATCAGTCCGTTTCCCGTTTTGGTAAAATCACTTTCATAGTTGGATAGGGAATCAGAATATTTTGTTCAGCAAACTGTTTATAAATTTCTGTATTGACCTCGTCAACTGTTCTCCCCCGTTTTTCTGGTTTATAAATCCAAAAAAGTAATTGAAGCTTTAATCCGGATTCGACAAACTCCCGGAATCGAACTCTTGGTTCTGGTTCATCCATAACATTGGAATTGTTTTTTGCAATTGCAATGAGGAGTTCTTTTACCTCATCAATGTCCGATCCATAAGAGACTGTAAGTGTAATGCGAACCCGTTCAATTTCATCGGGGCCTCCGCTTTCATTTACAATTTTTGAGGAAGCAATCACTGAATTTGGAAGAGTGATTTCGATATCGTCCCGTGTCATAATCCGTGTACTTCTCAAGCCCATATTTTTAACGTAACCCCGTTCTCCTGTATCCAGCAGAATGTAATCTCCTTCTTTAAACGGAGAATCAGCTAAAAGAAAAATCCCGGAAAAAAAGTTGGCTACTGTGTCTTTTGCTGCGAAACCAAGCACAAGACTGAGTGCGGCTCCTGATGCCATCAATCCGTTAACGTTAATATCCCAGCTGAGGAAAATAAAATATATACCAAGAGTTGCGATTACTATCTTCCCCAGATTATTAAAAAGGGGGAGTGTTTTATGCTGTAATAGTCGGCTTGCAGTACGGGTAGAAAGCCAGTCCATTGTCATTATAAAAATCCTGGTAAAAACAACCAGCCAGATGAGAATGGTGATGGTTTTGACACCACTAACCAATGCAAAATCTATATAATCAGGTAAATCAATCCTCTTGAAGGTAAATGTCAATCCGAAAAAAATTATGGAGTAGAAAATTGGTTTATGTAAGAGATCGATTATTTTATCATCTAAGTTTGTTTTTGTTTTTGCTACTAGTTTTTTGAAAATACGGGCAAAAACCAAATCAGTTATTTTAGCTAAAAGTACAAAGCCAAAGAGAATGAGTATACTTTGAATCAAAGGGCTTTCCAGCAAGGTGCCAAATTTGTTGTTGAACCAATTCATAATGAAAAAGAATATGGGTAAAAATTTGGCGTAACTTGGTTACTACATTTAAAAATAATTGTAAGGATAATCATTCTTGTGAAAAAATTTCCGCCAAAAAGTTTATATGGGATAATTCTGATTATTGAAGATTATAACGTTATTCTTTTTCAACCGGTGTAAGGATTTTTTCAAGTTCTCCCGATGTAGCAAGTTCTTCAACTATGTCACATCCTCCGACTAATTTGCCATCAACATATAGCTGTGGAGTTGTAGGCCAATTTGAATATTCTTTGATCATATTCATTATGTTGTAGTCATCAAAGACATTAAAAGAGCCATATGAAGCCCCTATACCATTCAAGATTTGCACAACCCTGGCCGAAAAACCGCACCTAGGCATTTCAGGTGTTCCTTTCAACATAAGAAACACTCTATCCGAATTTATCATATTTTCCACAAGTGTTTTTTGATCATCTGTCATTTTTATTCTCCTTATTACTTTATTATAGTTTTGATTGATAAAGCGTGAATTTCATTCCCAAGCTCAGCTTCCAAAGCTTTTTGAACCATCCTATGCTGTTCAATGAGACTTTTCCCCTTAAATCCCCTATAATTGATTATTGTTTTCAAGTGCATTCCTTTTGCATTATGACCCACGTGCATGGATGATGTGTTTTTTAATTCAATATCAGCCCCGGGGAAGGCCTGCTTTAATTTTTGTATTATTTGATCCATTTCATTTTAACAATTGGGTTATTTTAGATGATTACTATAACCAAATTATATATATTAATTCAATTAATAAACATAACTTTCTTTATGAAAATTAAAAATACTATAATTGTATATTTGTACATATATGCAACTATTTTTAACCTTACTTGGTGAATTTCCCGATAATACGATTTATAGCTCTCTCTGATGAGATCTGATTCCGAATTGTTAATATACTTAAACAATCAAATGCAAATTTTTTTGATGCCTTTATTCATATTCAAGGAGAGATCATAAAATTTGATATAGGGATGGCAAGTAGAATAAATAATCTAAATCTTTCTTAGTCTTTTAGGAGATGTTCAATTAAAACTTGGTTAAAAATTTTGGGTGTTCTAATGTCTCTATACTGCTTTTTGGTGGGTATAAATGGGCTATCCACTGCTATTAAGCATATGGGAGGTGATTTTGCTGAAAATATACTGACAACCACCAGTAATCCCTTTATAGCATTATTCATTGGAATTCTTTCAACAACAATATTCCAAAGCTCATCAACCACCACCTCTCTTATTGTGGGAATGGTTAGTGGTGGGGCTCTTAATTTGGCCGGTGCAATTCCTATGATAATGGGTGCAAACATTGGTACTACAGTTACCAATATTATCGTTTCCATTGGTCATATCAACAGAGGCAATGAATTTAAACGCGCATTTGCTGCTGCAACAGTCCATGATTTTTTTAATGTATTTGCTGTACTGATATTATTCCCCATTGAAATTGCCTTTGGATTATTGGAAAAAACAGCTACAGGACTTGGGACCTTGCTTTTTGGTTCAGTTAGTGCAAATGAAGTGTTTAAAAGTCCCATTAAAACTGCTATAAAATGGGGAACTAATCAGCTTGAATCCATTAGTTTTGACAGTAGCGTAATATTTATTATTATCAGCGTATTATTGACATTAGCGATGCTGTTTTCCATTGTAAAATTTTTACGGAGTCTGGTATTGGATAATGTACAGAAATTTTTTGATCGATTTATATTTAAGACCGCAATCCGTGGAATTTTGTTTGGAATGCTTTTAACTATTATGGTTCAAAGTTCATCCATCACAACCTCCACAATTGTCCCTCTTGCCGGAGCGGGAGTTCTTACGCTCCGGCAGATATATCCATTTACCTTGGGTGCAAATATTGGAACGACAGTTACAGCAATTTTGGCTGCGCTGACACTTAATGTGACAGCCTTGGTAGCTGCTTTTGCCCATTTATTTTTTAATCTATATGGAATATTAATTATTTATGCAAATCCATTATTCAGAGAAATTCCTTTAAAGCTGGCAAACTGGCTTTCTGAAGTAGCTATTAAAAATAAATTTATTCCATTGATTTATTTAGTTTGTTTTTTCTTTCTATTACCATTCATCATAATAATACTAGGGAGGTAGCGAATATGTTTAAACAAATCTTTAATATGTTTAAAGCGGACAGTTTATATGAACAGGCACTTGTCGAATGTCATGAAATGCTGGATATTGATCTCACGATGTTCAAAGCATCTATCGAATCACTGAGAAAATCAGATTCTGCTGATATAAATATTGATATATTTTCTATGGATAAAAAAATTAACGCATTTGAGCGGGATGTCCGCCGGAAAGTGATGACCCATCTGGCTGTTGGCGGCAAAGAGGATATAGGCTCCGGCCTGGTTCTAGTGAGCGTAGTGATTGATATTGAAAGAATTGGAGATTACACCAAGAATATTTATGACCTGGCAGTAAACCATTCCAAAAAGTTGAATGGAGGCAGCGTTGAAGATCGATTGGCTGAAATAGAAAAAATATCCTTTAAATTATTTGAAGATACTATTGATGCATTTAAGAATCAGGACATTGAAAAAGCCCGCGGACTAATGGGATATTACAAAGAGAATATTTCTACCCAGAGTGATGCCATTACCAATGATATTATTGCAGGAAAGATTAGTGATCTTGACACAGGAAGCGCTTCTGCTGTAGGATTATATGCCCGCTATTTAAAACGAATTGCAGCACACTCAAGGAATCTTATATCAAGCATTGTAAATCCATTTGAAAAAATTGGTTATCCAGAATAAATGTACAAATTTGTTTGGCTGTACCTCTCCGCATTTGGTATTATGTTCGCAATTTTATCATGGTGCCAAGAATCTGGGCTTCTTTCTAAAGAAATTGGATTTGGGAAAGGATTCCTAGCACTTATAACAGGAACTTTACTCTACTTTTTTATAGGTAGAAAAATCTAAACAAAAGGAATGGAAAAAGAAATGAAATATTTAATCATACTTTTAACTTATATCTCAATAAGTATTGCAGCTGATGGAAAGATTGGTGGAGTAACATATTTTAATTATACTAATGCGGAAGATACGTCAGCATTTAATTTCCAACGACAATATTTTTCGTATGGAGTTAATGTATCTGATGATGTGAGCTTCAAAGTTGTCTTTGATGTAGGCAGGACGAATAAAGTGGCAGAAGAAGATGAACGACTGGTCACATTTCTTAAAAAAGCCCAGATTGATTATAAAACATCCTATGGTAAACTCAGTTTGGGATTAATAGGGATGAACACCTATAACATACAGGAAAAAAATTGGGGATATCGGTTTATTGAAAAATCAGCAATAGACAAATATGGATTTTCATCTACAGCCGATCTGGGGATTGGTTTTTCCAGAACACTGGTTAATCAACTCAAAATGAGCCTGCAGGTTGTAAATGGTGAAGGATATAAGAATCCCCAGAGCGATAAATATCATAAAATTGCATTCAATTCAACATATGGTGAGCATAATTTGGTAAAAAATAGTGGTTTCAATGCAGGTGTGGTTTTCACTACTGAACCGACGGATGATAAGCCAAATACCATGGCCAGTTTATTTGGTGGCTTTGCTGGTATGGGACTTCGGTTGGGGGGTCAATTTAATATGCTGACAAAAGGTGGGATAGAAAGCCAGGTCATTTCAGTAAGTTCTAATTATGGCATGACAGATAAACTAGATGCATTTGTAAGATATGATATGTATGATCCTAATACAGATGAGATTGATGAGGGGAAGGATAACAGTACTTATCTCATTGCTGGAATTCAATTAAGTTGCGGCAATGGATTATTAGTAGCACCAAATATACGAATGGAATCTTATGAAGATAATTTAGATTCTGTAACTGAATACAAAATCAACTTTCAGTTCAAGTTCTAATAGTGTAAGCTGTTTACGTTCCTTGTATCTCTGATTGATTAGGCATGATGTCATCTTTTATCTTCTGGCGAAGATTTTTTATATATTCGTTAAATAATGCAACTCGTTCTTCTCTTAATTTAGTAGTTTTAGGTACTTTTGGATGTGGGAGATCATTTTTATCAAACCAAATCTTTACTGCTTCAAATTTTTCCTTGATAGATTGAAGGGCTTTATTTACAAAAATAAGTGTTCCTACTTCTTGTGTTTTTTTTTCAATATCTTCGTCTAACAACTTATCAAGCGAGTCTCTGGATTTATTCAACTTTTCTCTCAAATAGGACCATTCAACTTTTAACTGTATATAAATAAATTCAGCTTCCTTTTTGTCAGATGGATGAAATTGAATTTGATCGTTTTCAGCTCTAAATTGTGATTCAAAATCTTCCATGATACACTTTACATATTAAAAAAACTATATTTCCCAAATCCTAATTTCAATTCTTAGGTGCAACTTTTTGTTTGGTATAAACTCAAATTGATTTGATAAGGAAATTATTCAATCTGGTTACAAAAGTTGCAGGGTTTGGAAGTTTCACTCCCTCAATAAGCATCGCTTGTTCATAGAGCAACCAACAGAGATCTTCAAATGTCTTCGTTTTACCAAGAGCTTTCATTTTCTTTACAATTTTGTGTTCCGGGTTGATCTCTAAAATCGGCTTAACATCAGGCATTGTGGACTGACCCATAGTCTTGAACATCTCCTGCATTTTTGCCGTGGGATCGTTTTGGTCAGCTACAATACATGATGGTGATTCATTTAATCGTGAAGAAACCAAAACGTCTTTCACCTGGTCGCCTAGCACTTTCTTGATTTTTTTGACCAACGGTTTCAGGTCTTTTTTGTCTGATTTGGAATCTTCAGTTTTCAAATCATCGGCAGCATCACTATGGTGTACTGATTTAAACGGTTTTTCCTTGTACTTTTGGAGTGACGGAATAATAATCTCATCGAACGGATCATCCATGATCAGGACTTCTATGTCTTTGCCGTTGTACATTTCTAGTAATGGCGAATTTCTCAAAGACTCTTCGTTTTCTCCGGTAATATGATAAATAGACTTTTGATCTTCTTTCATTCTGTCTACATATTCTGCCAATGAGGTATAATCATCTGTTTTTGAGGATTTAAATTTCAATAATTCAAGGAGTGTGTCCCGATTTTCAAAATCCTGATAAGCACCTTCTTTCAATAATCTTCCATATTGTTCATAAAATTCAAGGTATTTGTCCTTTTTCTTTGTTAACGCTGTAAGCTCGGATAATATTTTCTTCACAGAGTTTGATTTTATTTTTGCTAGGATTCGATTCTTCTGTAAAATTTCCCGGCTTACGTTCAGCGGAAGATCTTCGGAGTCAATGATACCCCTCACAAACCTGAGATATGAGGGCATCAATTCTTTATCATCCTCTGTAATAAACACTCGTTTAACATACAGTTTTACTCCTGCCTGATGGTCTACCTGAAATAAATCAAACGGGGCAATTTTAGGAATATAAAAGAGAGTCGTGTAATCCAAAGTGCCCTCCGCCTGAGTGTGAATATGCATCATAGGATCTTCATGATCATGAGAAATGGTTTTATAAAATTCGTTGTAATCTTTTTTCTTTAGTTCGCTCTTTGGTCTTTTCCAAAAAGCAGAGGCAGCATTCACCTGATCAGTTTTCTTTTCTTTTCCTTTTACCTCTCCTTTTTTGTCATATTTCTCTTCTTCGTAGTGGAGAAAAATCGGAAACGGAATATGATTGGAATATTTCTTAATAATGTTTTGAATTTCCCATCGATTCACAAATTCCTTTCCTTCATCATTCAGGTGTAATACGATATCGGTTCCAGCAGTTTTTCGAACAGAATTATCGATTGAATATCCGCTTTTGCCATCACTTGTCCAAATCCATGCTTCTTTCTCACCCGCTTTTCGGCTAATAACTTCTACCTTATCTGCTACCATAAAGCTGGAATAAAAACCAACTCCAAATTGACCGATTAAGCTTGAATCCTTCTTACTGTCTCCAGTCAGGTTTTCTAAAAATTGTTTTGTTCCTGATCGTGCAATTGTTCCAAGGTTTTTTGCAAGCCCATCTTTGTTCATACCGATTCCGCAATCAGAAACAGTTAGAAGCTTATTATCTTTATCTAGATAGGATATTTCAATTTTTGGATCATATTTTATTGATTTAAACTTATCATCTGTCAGGGTTAGATACTTCAATTTGTCAAGGGCGTCTGACGCGTTTGAAATGAGCTCCCTCAGAAAGATCTCTTTAGATGAATAAAGAGAATGAATAATGAGATGTAAAAGCTGGTTAACTTCTGTTTGAAATTTTCTTTTAGACATTTGTATTACCTTTATTTTTTTATAGGGGGGTTAATATAAAAAAAAAGAATAATACGATCGATTAAAACCGATAAAATATTTTCACAATGATGAGCCTTAACTATTTTTTTTCGCGCTAATATGAGAAAGGACCTAAATAATAGGTCATCTTTTTATCTGGTTTGTTTTATCTTCCAACTATCATTAAAATGTTTGAATCTTCATTAGAGGTTTATTTTGGATAGTATGTTAATATCTGTTATTGTTTTCCTGCTGGTATATGCTGCCATCACCTTTGAATTGGTTAACAAAGCTGTAGCAGCCTTTAGTGGCGTTTCTATATTAGTTCTATTAAATATTATATCGCCTCATATCCCCAACTTATCAGAAAAACATTCCTCTTCACATTCAGATATACCTTATGCAATTATGCTCATAGATTATGAGACTATAATGCTTCTATTTGGAATGATGATTATTGTTAGTGTATTAAAACAATCTGGATTATTTACAGTTATTGCTATTAGAATTGCAGAGTTAACCAAGGGAAAACCAATAAAAATCTTAGTTTTGTTTTCTTTTGTAACTGCTATAATGTCTGCTTTTTTAGATAATGTTACAACAGTGTTAATTATTATCCCATTAATTATTGAACTGACTAAAGGTTTAGGATTAGATCCTAAAAAATATATATTAAGCCAAATAATGATTTCAAATATTGGAGGTGCTGCAACACTTATTGGCGACCCTCCAAATGTAATTATTGGATCTAAAGTAGGACTAACGTTTAATCAATTTTTAATTAATATGGGGCCTCCTGTAATAGTAATATTTTTTGTTGTACTTGTGTTTATTTGGTTCATAAATAGAGATGAGTTTAAAACTATTGATAATAATATTATTAAGCTATTTATAGTGAATTTACTTCTAGAAAAAATTCGTTATGAATTTGGACATGCGAAAATTGATAAGCCCTTGATTACTAAAGGTCTAATATTTTTAGCAATTACAATTTTATTATTTATAACACAAACAATTACACATTTACCTCCGGGAGTAGTTGCAATATCTATGGGAATATTCTTGGTTTTATATACTAGAAGTAATATTGAAAAAGTCTTAGAAGAAATTGAATGGACAACATTGATGTTTTTTGTCGGTTTATTTATTCTAGTTGGATCCCTAGAACATTATCACGTTATTAAATGGATTGCAGATAATGTTTTTAGCAATCTTGGTAATAATCCCTATGTAAATGTTTTGGTGGTTCAATGGGTTTCAGGAATTGTTTCAGGATTTTTAGATAATATTCCGTTTACTATAACAATGATTCCAATAATAGAGATTATAAATGAATCAAATCCATTGTTTCAAAACTTACTTTGGTGGGCATTAGCATTAGGAGCATGCTTAGGTGGAAATATTACCATAATTGGTGCTTCTGCAAATATCATATCTATTGGAATTGCAAAAAAAGCTGGGATTAATATTTCTTTTATAGAG
>Ga0208524_1000251_pt1 | contig 29578 bp, 29 predicted proteins | sample ETNtaG_28_FD_185779 | JGI IMG/M metagenome (GOLD analysis project Ga0208524, IMG submission 185779) | Marine microbial and viral communities from oxygen minimum zone, Eastern Pacific Ocean - ETNP201406SV61 (SPAdes) (version 2) | ecosystem: Environmental > Aquatic > Marine > Oceanic ... | reverse complement strand
CGAATGAGACGACTTTTACCGTTAATATTGTTAATTGGTATTTCTGTCATATTCCCGCAAAAAAGGAAGAAAGGGAGTGACTTAGGTGTCCCTCAGTTTGACGTCTCTACTCCGGTTTATCCCGAAGATTCAGCAGATTCAGTCAGATTAGATGTTCTTATCAAAATCCCTTACGCTTCTATTCAGTTCCTTAAGCAAGGTTCGATTTTCGTCGCAGAGTTTGAGACAGCAGTGATCATCTATGATGATGAAGAACAACAGGTGATTCAGAAGAGATGGAAAAGGCGGATTGAAACGGACAAGTATGACGAAACTATCGCCAGGAAACCACTTGATCTAGAAATTAGATCTTTCGTTTTATCTCTTGGAGAATACAACTGTAAAATTGAGGTGACAGATCTTGATACTCACAAAACGGGTAAAAAGAGTGTCGAACTCAAACTGGACAAATTTAAAGGTAAAGTTGTGCTAAGTGATCTGTTACTTATTAATCAGAAGCTTGTTCATGATAAATTTCCGCAGGGAGTCCCAATCATTCCGCCGAAAATAACTGGGAAAGATTCCACCCTGAATATCTTCTATATTGCTCGACTCAATCCAGGCGATTATACCATTACAATTAAATCGGTAACTCCAGATGGTGATATGCTTGCTGAAGAGTTGGTAAAGGGTGTCAGCGATGGTACGTTTATTTCTGGTGTGATATATTTACCGGCAGAACACGTTTCTAATAAACGGTTCAAGATAGAGGCAGTTCTAAGTCAAGACGGTAACAAATCAGAAAGTGAACTGTTGGTCGAAGTCAAATGGAGAGGTCTTTCATCTCATGTTGAGGATCTCGATGCGGCTATCGAACAAATTAGATATATCGCTTCCAGCAAAACGTATCGTAAGATGATTAAAGCAAAAAGTGAGGAGAAGGAAAGGTTGTTTCGTGAATTTTGGGACAGTAAAGATCCTTCTCCCGGCACTTCCAAAAATGAACTGATGAATGAGTATTATATGCGGATTGAACTAGCTAATGAAAAGTTTGGTTCTTTTCAAGATGGATGGAAGTCGTCTATGGGAATGATTTACGTTCTATTCGGTATGCCTGATGATATTCAGTATACGCCTCATGGAATTGATGGACGTGCATATCAGCGTTGGCACTATTACAAGATTAGCAGATCATTTTTGTTTATTGATCGGAACGGTTTTGGCGATTACGAGCTCGGAGAGCCTTATTTTCCATATGGAAGTGACTAATGACATCTGAATTAACATTTTCACGTCCTTTTTCTCACTCAAGTTTATCATCTTTCGAGAAATGTCCATCTCAGTTCCGTTTCTATTATCTCGATGAGATCAAAAAACCTCAAGACAGCATCGAGGCGTTTGTTGGCAAACGAGTTCACGAAGCGTTGGAATTTCTGTACAGAGAAGTGCTCAAAGGGAGCATACCTACATTTGATGCAGTTTTAGATTTCTATAACGATATTTGGGAATCGAAATGGCACGATCAAATCGTATTCGTCAATCGCTACATGCGTCGGGATGAGTATCGTCCGTTGGGGGATAGAAGTCTCTCATGGTACTATCGGAAATATCACCCATTCAATGAGCCTGTTGTCGGGGTGGAAGAGGTGATCGAATTTAATCTAGGTAGCGACGAGAATTATCCTATCAAAGGTGTTCTTGACAGACTTCAACATGATGGAGACGGTAAGTGGGAGATTCACGATTACAAGACGTCTAAGAGGCGTATGTCGCAAGCTGCCGCCGACAAGGATCGTCAATTGGCACTCTATCATCTCGGATTGAAGCAGCTCAAGAGTGATGTGGAGGATGTTCGGCTGGTGTGGCACTTTGTCCGAACTGGCGATACAGTTGAGTCGAGAAGAGATGACGATCAACTTGAAATGCTTGAGAATGAGACGAAGCAGAAGATTGACACTATCCGTGAAACTGTGGCGAACGGCGGACCTTTTCGATCAGTACAGACTCCCCTCTGCAACTGGTGCTATTATTGGGAAGAGTGCCCTGCGAAAAGAACCAACAATCCGTTTGTCAAATGAACTGTTCGGCTCTAACTTTTCCGCCATAATGAAGACATTAAATCAACGAGAAATAGAACTTCTGCATCACCTCTTTTCACCCGAAGTAATAGCAGATGTATTGGAACGTCATCCTGAATTGTCTACCGAAGATCTGGATGCACTGTACAACAAGTTATTCTTACAGAAATCGGGAGTTAGCTTAATTCTTTATGTGGACGGTGCAGCCGACCTGAAAGCTGAGACAGCCGGAATTGGCGGTATCTTTTATCTTGATGGCGGCGATGTGGAGGGTGAGCTTTTTTCGTTCAGTAAGAATATTGGTAAAGCGACGAACAACGAAGCTGAATACGGTGCACTCATTGAAGGGTTAAAAATTGGGAAAGAGCTAAATGGAAGCCAGATTCACGTTTTCAGTGACAGTGAGCTTATGGTGAAGCAGATTAATCTTGAGTACAAAGTGAAGAACGAACGGATTCGGAAATTGTATGATAAAGTTTGTCAGCAGCTAGCTGAGTATGACAATTGGAAAGTTGTGCACGTTGGCAGAGAGCAAAATAAAAAGGCAGACATTTTGAGCAAGCATGGTTTAGACGAAGGTCGGTAGATTGAAAGCACTCATCACCGCCGGCGGTCACGGAACTCGACTTCGTCCTATTACCCACACCAAGAATAAGCATCTGATTCCCATCGCGAATCGCACTATGCTATCTTATTCTCTGAAATTTGCGGCGGAAGCCGGTATTACCGAAGCGGGTATCATTATCAATCAAGGCGATACCGAGATTGAGGGTGAGTTTGGAAGTGGAAGTGATCTTGGGCTCAAAATTACGTACATCCCCCAGGAAGCTCCACTGGGATTGGCTCACGTCGTCAAAATTGCTCAGCCGTTCATAGGAGATGAAAATTTCATATTTTATCTTGGCGACAACATCCTGGTAGGTGGTATCCGGAAATTTATTGATGAGTTCGAGTCCAACGGCTCCAATTGTCACCTCGTATTGAGCAAAGTGTCTGATCCGGAACGATTCGGCGTACCCGAAATCGAAGGTGATAAAATTATCGGAGTGGAGGAGAAACCAACCGAGCCGAAAAGTTCTTTTGCAGTCACCGGGATTTATCTCTACGACAGCTCCATTTTTGAGGCGGTGAACAATATCGAGCCATCTGCCCGGGGCGAACTTGAAATTTCTGACGCTCATCAATACCTTCTCGACAACGGTCGGAACGTAACTTTTTCCGAAATCACCGGCTGGTGGAAAGACACCGGAAAGGCGTCCGATTTATTGGAAGCGAACCGACTCGTTCTCGACAATTTGCAGGAAGAGCGGAATGGAACCGTTGAGAATTCCAATGTTACCGGGCGAGTTTCCATTGGAGAGGGATCGAAAGTTATCGGCAGTACGATTCGCGGACCAGCGATTCTAGGGAAAGATGTAATAGTGGAAAATGCATACATCGGACCTCACACAGCCATTGCTGACGGATGTCGAATTATCGGTAGTGAGCTAGAATATTCCATTCTCATGGAACGGACGTCCATAATTGATGTTCAAACGCGTATTGAATCGTCGCTCATCGGGCATGATGCCGAAGTGATACGAGGTTCCGCCAAGCCCAAGAGTCACCGCCTTCTCATCGGCGACCAGAGCCGAATTCAGATTTCATGACCATATCGTCTGATTCACCACTCCTCCAGATAGATTCCCTTTCAGTTCACTTTTCCATCGAGCGTGGACTTCTCCGCCGTAAAGTGGGTGAAGTGAGAGCCGTGGATGGTGTGTCGCTAGACATTCATCCCGGTGAGACGCTTGGACTGGTCGGAGAATCCGGCTGTGGGAAATCAACGCTCGGAAGAACAGTAGTGAAGCTGCAGTCTGCCACCGGAGGTGAGGTGTTATTCGACAGAGAACCTATTTCAGAGAAAATTCAGACCGCTCGAGACGTCCAGCTCATCTTTCAGGATCCATTCAGCTCACTCAATCCGCGGATGACCATCGGTGAAGCTATTGGCGAAGTGTTGCGACAGCATCAGATTGTACCTGCGGAGAAAGTAGCCGGGAGGACGGCAAAATTGCTCCAAATGGTGGAATTGTCGCCTGAGCAAGCTCATCGCTATCCTCACGAATTTTCCGGTGGACAGCGTCAAAGGATCGGTATTGCTCGAGCCCTCGCTGTAGAGCCGAGGCTTATCATTTGTGATGAGGTAGTATCCGCTCTCGATGTTTCCGTCCAAGCGCAAATATTGAATCTTCTTACAAGGCTCCAGCGGGAGAAACAGTTGGCTTATCTATTTATCTCGCACGATCTCGCCGTAGTCCGACAAATTGCACACCGAATTGCTGTCATGTACGCCGGTAAAATTGTGGAGTTAGGTGAGACAGAGAAAGTCGCAGATGACCCGCTCCATCCCTATACGCAAGCGCTCATGGCATCCGCCAGAGGAGAAGGGGTTACGTTGGGAGAAGTGGCGAATCCTGCCGATCTTCCTTCCGGCTGTCACTTCCATCCCAGATGTTCAGTGGCGAAAGATACTGCAGGCGAAACAGATTCAGAATGTGCAACAAACTATCCAAAGCCTATAGAAACAGATGATGGAAGGTGGGTTGCGTGTCATTTGATTCCAGAAGTAAGAACTCATGCATAAAGTGAATAATCGAATGACAGCAAGTTTGCACACACTGGGGTGTAAGCTGAATCAATCGGAAACAAACGCTATCCAACGAGAATTTGTCCAGCGAGATTACGATATTGTACCATTTGGCGAATCTGCCGATATATCGGTCATTAACACATGTACGGTGACAAATAAGGCTGACTCCAAAAGTCGGACAGCTGTACGGAAAGCGGTTAAGGCATCTCCCGACGGGAGAGTTGTAGTCACCGGTTGCTACGCTCAAATTCGACCGGAGGAAGTGAAAGCGATCGAGGGAGTGAACCTTATCCTTGGCACAGCTGAGAAGCACCATATTTTCGACCATCTTGATGGCATTAATGACAGTAGAGAGCCGCTGGTTTTCGTAAATGAGAGTGGTGAGATGGACAGTTATGATGAATCGCTATTTGTCTCTTCTTCGACACGTACTCGAGCATTTTTAAAAATTCAGGAGGGATGTAATTATTACTGCAGCTACTGTATCATTCCGTTTGCCAGGGGAAAAGCCCGGAGCCGCAGTTACGTAAGTACCATCGAGGAAGCTAAACGTCTGGTGGGCGAAGGTTTCCGTGAGATTGTGCTCACCGGTATCAATGTGGGGACGTATCAGCACGAAAATGGAGAAATCACCCATCTCCACGACCTCTTGTCCGGTTTGAGCGATATCGACGGTTTAGAGCGTATTCGAGTTAGTTCTATCGAACCTAATACTATAACTGACGATTTACTCCATTTGGTGAAGGAGAGAGAAAACATCTGTCCGCATCTGCACGTACCGCTCCAGTCGGGGTCCGACACAATATTGGAAACCATGCAGAGGAAGTACACAATTAAAGAATACCTTGAAGTGATAGAGCGTATTAGAACTATACTGCCGGATACGGCACTCGGAACTGATGTGATTGTGGGTTACCCTGGCGAGACAGAAAAACTGTTTCAGGAAACAGCAGAGCGGGTAGCGGAACTGCCGTTCACGTACCTCCATATTTTTCGCTATTCTCCTCGGGAAGGGACAGTGGCAGCAAGAATGACGGAGCAAGTGCCTGAGCCGGTGAAGAAGGAGCGGAGTGCAGTCCTGAGGGAGATTGGAATAAAGAAGAAGAAACAATATGCTCAGAGGTTTGTGGGGAAGACAATGCCGATTCTCGTTGAGAATCGATTAGACGATGGTAATTATTCCGGGTTAACACCAAATTATTTACGGACTATGGTAAATATGGCGAAGTCCACAGAACAAAGAGCAAGTTTCACAAATACAATTATATTGGCTCGTCTAATAGAACGAAACGGTTTTAATCTTGTAGGAGAATTACATCATGAATGACTCACACGATTCTCCTCAACCCTTCGTCAGCATTGCAGGGAATATAGCGGTGGGGAAAACCACCCTAACCGATATAATTTCTGAGCGACTTGACTGGAGACCGTTTTATGAGTCTGTGGATGACAATCCCTATCTTTCTGATTTCTACGATGATATGCTTCGCTGGAGCTTTCACTTGCAGGTATATTTTCTTTCTAAGCGGTTTCAGACGCAACGTCAGATGGCTTTAGGAGATCGTCCAGCGATTCAAGATCGCACTATCTACGAAGATGCCGTCATTTTCGCTAAGTCTCTTCATGAGATGGGAAATATGTCCGAAAGGGACTGGGAAAATTATTGGGATTTATTTAATGAAATGACCTCTTATTTGCAGAAGCCGTCAGTTATTATCTACCTCAAGGCATCCACCGATACACTCATGACTCGTCTGGCTATGAGAGGAAGAGATTTCGAAAAGCGCGTTTCACCGGAATATCTCCACCGGTTAAACGTAGCTTATAACCGTTGGATTGACGAAGCTCAATCTGAGTTTAATATTCTGACAGTAGAAACTGATAAGTTTAATGTGTTCAACGATAAAGATCGTGTGGACGAATTAATAGGAAACATTTCTGACCTGTGTTGTTAAATATACAGGATGAGAAGAAAATCTTAATACTATGACAATTCATCTACAGTTTGACTTAGATGATGTTATTCCGTACTTTCACGCAAGTTAAGCTGAATTGATTATGAGGTTTATATACTTCGCGGTAACAATTACTCTTCTTCTCTCACCAATCCTGGCTGAGGACAATCCTGATACTGACATCACACTTGTTCATCGTTGGTCTCTTGATGAAGATGAGAATGGTCTGCTTCAGATTAGCATCGATTCTGAGGAGGAGATTGCCGGTTTACAATTCACGCTCCAATTCAGCGACCCCAATATATTTCTCGGAACACCTATTGCAGAACTCTCTAATGATCACATTTTTTTTAAGTCTAAAGCAGACTCTAACGAGTTGAAGGTCATCGGTTTTAGTATGGAGGGAACATCTCTTGATCTTGAAACGCCTATTCTCTCCATCCCAATGCTATCATCCAAAGCTCGTGAAAAGTCTGTAAAACTGATGGTAAAAGACATGGTCGCCTCTTCACCAAAAGGGACAAAAATCAATTTACGAGTTTCTGATGGTGTGATTTACGTTGTTCCCACTCTTCCCAAAAGGTTTAAGCTGGAGCAGAATTACCCCAATCCGTTCAGTGGAGATACTCGTATTAATTTCGATTTACCGGAGGATGCGTTAGTACACATGAAAGTAATGGATATTCTGGGTAATACTGTAAAAGCACTGCGGAAAGGAGTTGTTCCGGCTGGTTTTTATACTGTTCTCTGGAATGGGATTGGAGATGACGGAAATCTTGTTGAACCTGGAGAATATCTTTGTTCCCTTAAAGTAGGTGCCAATTATCACACTATGAAAATGGTTGTGCTGCGCTAACAATTTGAAATTTCCCCAAAAAGAGATAATTATCATTCTGAAGGAAGGACTTAACTCATGAAAATTGTAATTATTGGTGCCGGCGAGGTCGGATTCCACCTTGCGAAAGCTCTGAGCGAAGAAAATTACGATACAACTGTCATCGACATTTCACCAGAAAAATGTGCACGAGTCGGTGAGAATCTTGATGTTATGGTCATTCAAGGTGACGGTGCAAGCCCTGAAGTGGTTCGTCAAGCAGAAGTTGGTAAAGCTGATATGCTCATTGCAGTCACACGAATTGACGAGGTTAATCTGATAGCTTCACAGCTTGCCCACGAACTTGGCGCCAAAAAAATCATCGCTCGCCTGCGAAACACTGAATATTCCACAAAAGACACAATTATTCATCCTGAAAAATTTGGGATTGACAAAGTTATTCATCCCGAGAAAGCGGTGTGTAAAGAAATCCTCAGTTTGGTTCAGCAGCTGTCTGCTACTTCAGTAGTGGATTTCGAGGATGGACGTCTACAACTAATTGGCATCCGTCTTGATAATGGCTGCCCAATCCACGGAAAAACACTTAAGGAATTACGAGAAGAGAATGGTGATTTTTCCTTCAGTGCTGTGTCTGTTCTCCGTGGAAGAAAAACCATAATCCCTCATGGAGATTTTGAATTTGATTTAGATGATATCTGTTATTTCTTAGTCAAGAAAACATCCGTTAAGAATGTATTGACTATGGTCGGAAAACCAATCCAAGAAACAGAAAATGTGATGATCTTAGGCGGCGGTAAAATTGGTCGATCTGTTGCAGAGGCGCTTCAGGATGATCTGGATGTAAGATTAGTAGAGATTGATAGGAGTAAAGCGCAGCATCTTGCTACCACATTTGAAAAAACTCTCGTTCTTAATAGCGATGGTACGGATATTGAATTCTTGCGTTCTGAAAACATGGAAGAGTTGGACAGCTTTATCGCCGTTACACAAAATGAGCAGACCAATCTGCTGTCATCCCTGCTGGCAAAACATCTGGGTGCTACACAAACAATTGTACACGTCTCTACCACGGATTACATCCCAGCCATGAAAGTAATCGGACTCGATTCTGTCGTCAGCAAGAACATGAGTACAGTTAACGCAATTTTAGAGTATATCAAGAGCGATCAAAAAGTTTCAATCACTAGTTTCGAAGATATAGATGTTGAAGCTCTTGAGTTTAATCCTACCCCGGGGAGTCCGGTAACGAAAGTTCCATTGGCTGAAGTCGGTTTTCCAGTCCAGAGCATTGTTGGTGCAGTGAATCATCACGGTCACATTTCTATTGCAGCAGGTGATACTCAATTAACTGAGGATGATACTGTATTGATGTTTGCCCGTCCTAAATTTATATCTCAAGTAGAGAAACTATTCTCCTAAACTGATATGCATACACGAAGTGTCCTGAACGTCTTGGCAGCAATCATTACTCTGCTGGGATTGACGATGCTGTTGGCGGCGATTTGGTCGTGGTATTATGGAGATCCTGATCTCGAAGGTATTCTTCGGGCATCCGGCATGACAATCACTTTTGGACTCCCTATCTGGTTCTTTACTCGAGGTAAAGTCCAATTGAGTATTAAGGACGGATTTGCAGTGGTTACTTTCACTTGGCTGGCCATAGCACTGTTTGGTGCACTTCCATTCCTATTTACTGATACTATTCCAACTATAACCGATGCTTTTTTTGAATCTATGTCAGGTGTTACGACTACCGGAGCTTCCATTATTGATATGTCTTACGGCGAGGAAGGTGGTGCTCGTGGAATTGAAAGTCTTTCTCACGGAGTTCTTTTCTGGCGAAGCTTCATTCAATGGATTGGCGGTATGGGTATCATCGTTTTCAGCATAGCTATCCTCCCTCTATTGGGTGTGGGAGGAGTACAGCTTTTTAAAGCGGAAGTGCCTGGACCGGTACCGGATAAAATTAAACCTCGCGTTCAGGAAACAGCAAAAATCCTCTGGATGGTTTATTTTGGTATCAGTCTGGCAGAAATGTTGATGCTTTATTTTGGTGGTATGACTCTATTTGATTCCATGTGCCATATGTTAACGACTATGGCAACTGGTGGTTTTTCCACTAAGAATGCCAGCGTCGGCGGTTTTGACTCTGTATATTTTGAATATGTTATCATTTTCTTTATGTTTTTGGCTGGAGTCAATTTTAGTCTTCATTGGAGAGGAATTCATGGTGACCTGAAGAGTTATTTTCGAGATGGTGAATTTCGCTTTTACCTGGGGTTGATTTTCTCGTTCACATTTGTGATTTTCATCAGCAAATTCCTTCAATCCAGTGACGGAGGACATGTTCATACTTTATTTAGGGATTCCTTGTTTCAAGTTGTTTCAATCATTACCACGACGGGTTACGGGACAGCTGATTATGAGTTATGGGGCTGGTTTGCTCAATTTCTCCTCTTTTTAATGATGTTTATTGGCGGTTGTGCCGGTTCAACTGGTGGAGGCATGAAAATCATTAGGATCATGACTATTACGAAGTACAGTCTATCTGAGGCCAAACGTCTTCTACATCCAAAAGCGTTGATTCCCGTTCGCGTCGGGCGACGTCTAATCTCTGATGATGTCATCCGAAACACGCTCAGCTTCTTTCTTTTCTTTGTGGCGGCTTTCGTCTTTACTTCCCTCATGTTGACAGCCATGGGAATTGATTTGGTTACCGCTATTGGTGCCACAGCTGCCTCTATTGGCAACATCGGCCCCGGACTGGGAGACGTGGGCCCAACGGAAAACTACGCAGCTCTGCCGGGATTGGCCAAATGGCTACTATCATTCTGTATGCTCCTGGGCCGATTGGAAGTATTTACCGTTATAGTTCTCTTCAGTCGAGCATTTTGGAAGCGCTAGGCTGTCGCCTGAATGAATATCACTTCCTCAGAAATCCTCGACTGTTTTAATCCCATTACAAACAAGATTATCGGGACTATTCCCACCACTTCAGATAGCGAAGTAGAAGCCCACCTTACAAAAATAAAAAAAGCTATTCCCGATTGGCAGTCGAAACGACTAACGGAAAGAGCCACTGCTTTGCGCGCAGTGCGCAAGACTCTTATCGCCCGGATGGATGAGGTGATGGAGCTGCTCCGAAAAGAGACAGGAAAAACCGAATTCGACGGTATTGTAGAGATAATGACGATTGCAGAGATAATGAGATTCGTTGAGAAGGAGGGACCTATGGCGCTGGCATCTCAGCGGCGATCAACAAGTTTTCTGCTCAGTAAAAAGGCGAGAGTGGAATATCGTCCTTACGGAATTGTGGGAGTTATTTCACCGTGGAACTACCCACTGATCTTAGCGGCGGGACCTGTTGTTCAGGCGCTCATGGCAGGAAATGGCGTAATCCTAAAGCCTTCTGAACTGGCGCCACTAACTGCGCTGAAACTGAAGGAAATCTTTGATGCAGCTGGCTTTCCGGAAGGTCTCCTCCAAGTTGCAATCGGCAGAGGAGATGTAGGGAGCAAAATTGTTGAGTCATCGCAGACAAACCTTATCTGCTTCGCCGGTAGTGTGGCAGTAGGCAGGAAGATTGCTACCGCTTGCGCTCAGCAGCTCAAGCCGGTTATTCTTGAACTGGGCGGCAAGGATGCCATGATAGTGCTAGAAGATGCTGATCTTGAGCGCGCTGCCAGAGCCGCTGTCTGGGGCGGATTCCAAAACGCCGGACAAACGTGTATCTCTGTTGAACGGATATTTGTGGAGAAAAAAATAGCTCACCGGTTCGTGGAGCGAATTCAAGAACTGACGAAAGAGACAACCCTCTCTACTGAAACATCAGATGGCGATTTGGGACCAGTCATTAGTTTGGCGCAGAAACAAAAAATATTGAAGATGCTCGGTGAGTCTGGAGAATCGGACAATCTGTACATCCAGCCTAAAGTGATTATGGATCCTGATGAGTCATCTAGTTTAATGACGGAAGAGATTTTCGGTCCTATCTTCTCAGTTCATACCGTGAAGGATCAATGGGAAGCTGTGGAAAAGTCCAATGCGCTCGATTTTGGCTTAAATGCGTCTATTTTTACTCGAGATTTAAGGAAAGCCCGGAAGATGGCGAGCGAGATTCGTGCCGGCAATATTTGCATCAATGACGTCCTCACAAACTATCTGACGGTCAGCCTCCCGTTTGGCGGAGTCGGAATGAGTGGTTTAGGGCGACTTCAAGGGAAAGAAGGGATCCGAAGTTTTGCTTTTATTCAGTCTGTTCTGGAGGATCGGCTTGGTCTGAAAAAAGAGCCGTGGTGGTTTCCTGTATCTCCTATAATTAAGAAACTGTTCAGACGTTTTATAGATTTCTATTACGGTTAGTAAATGCCTAAATACGCTATTCTTGCTGAAGGTGCTTTCGACTATATTTTATCCAAGACCGGCAATGCAATTATCCGTTACCGTCCGGAAGAAGTGGCGTGTGTAGTGGATTCAAAAACAGCAGGCAAGACCGCTGCTGAAGTTTTGGGAATCGGCGATGATATTCCGGTGGTTGCCTCCCTGCAGGATGCATTGCAGTACGATCCAAATGCAGTCCTAATAGGTACAGCTCCACCTGGTGGTCAGCTTCCACAATCGTGGCGCGAGATGATCTTGATGGCTATTGAGAATAGACTGGATGTAGTAGCCGGTCTCCATTCCTTTCTCTCCGATGATATCGAGTTCAGTGATCTTGCTTCGAAAAAAGGTGTGCATATTTGGGATCTGCGCAAGCCGCCCGATCCACTGCCATTCTCCAAAGGTTCGTGGCAAACGCGTAAAACACCCGTTCTTCTTACAGTCGGATCCGATTGCGATACCGGCAAGATGACAGCAGCGTGGGAATTAAAGCGGGAGCTGGATTTAAGAGGAGTTAAAGCTGCTTTTGTGGGGACTGGTCAGACTGGTATTCTTCTAGGTGGATTCGGTGTGCCGGTGGATGCTGTGGTAAGCGATTTTGTGGCTGGAGCCATCGAAGCGGAAGTTGACAAAGCTGCGCAAGACAGTGATATCGTGATCGTAGAAGGGCAAGGGAGCGTTACCCACATGGCGTATTCAGGAGTAACCGTAGGACTTCTTCACGGCTGCATGCCGGAGATGCTCCTTATGTGCCACGAGCCGGACAGGAAATTGGATACATTCGGTTATCCCATGACACCTTTCCATCTAGTGTTGGAAATTTATTTGAAGCTCCTAGAACCCTTCCGCCCGACAGAACTGGTGGGGATAAGTCTCATGACTCCGCTCTTCGATGAAACAACGGCTGTGGAAAGAGTTAAGGAATATGAGGAGAAATTTCAGGTTCCTACAACCGATCCTGTTAGAAATGATATGTCAACAATTGCCGAAAATGTCATTTCGCTTATTAGGTAACTGAAGATTTCATAGAATCTTGCGGACTGGACTTTTTCGTCCCGGTAACCCTACATTCCGACAATGGAATTTCACTACTCTACCTATCGTATCCGACTAAGGCACACATTTACCATTGCCCGGAGTTCTCACGATTATTACGACATAATCTTCGTGTACTTGACGAAAGATGGTATTACTGGCGTGGGTGAAGCTGTTCCCATGAATCGCCACGGTGAGCCGTTCGATCGTCTGCTTAAGCTTGCATTGACGTTTGACATAAACGATTTGGACGATTCCGGTTCTTTGGATGACTGGTTGGATCAGCTTCTTCTAAAAGCAGACAGCTGCCGGTCGTTTTCCATGGCTCTAGATACAGCGGCCCACGATCTGTGGGGTAAGCTCCACGGTGAGCCACTCTATGATCGTTTGGGAGCACTTCCCGAGAAGACACCTCTTACTTCATATACAATTGGGATAGACAGCATTGACGTAATTCGTAAAAAAGTGACTGAAGCCGAGCAGTATCCTATCTTGAAGGTCAAGCTGGGGACTGATGACGATCGCGCTATTATAGAGACTATTCGCGACTGTACTGACAAAGTGGTGCGAGTGGACGCCAACGAAGGGTGGGATTTAGAGACGGCTCTGGAGATGTGCGACTGGCTGGCGACAAAAAACGTGGAATTTGTGGAGCAACCACTGCCTGCTTCTGATCTGGAAACAACCGCCCGACTAAAGGAGCAGTCACCACTGAAAATCATCGCCGACGAAAACTGTCTCGATTCCCGCAATATCCCCGAGCTTGCCGACGCTTTTCACGGCATCAACATCAAGCTGATGAAATGCGGTGGAGTGCGGGAGGGATTCAAGATGATTCAGATGGCTCGTGAGCTGGACCTGGAGATTATGCTGGGCTGCATGATTGAGACATCGGTGGCAATTTCAGCAGCGACACATCTTTCACCTCTGGTGGACTACGCCGATCTGGATGGACATATCCTGATAAGCAACGACCCTTACCTCGGCGCAACAGTGGATGGTGGGAAACTGACTCTTCCTGACGCTCCAGGATTGGGAGTCACACTTCGCGAAAGTGTAGCCGAGCCCATGGAGGAAGAGTTGGCATGAAGATTTTAGGAATTGAGCATATCGGAATTGCAGTGGAATCGCTGGATAAATCTGCGCCGTTCTGGCGGGAGGTATTGGGAATTTCCCACCGGACTACGGAGATTGTTGAATCAGAAGGTGTGGTTACCGATATCTTCGATACAGGAAGCGGCAAAGTGGAGTTGCTATCCGCACTGAGCGAAGATTCTCCCGTCGGGAAATTTTTGGCGAAGCGAGGTCCTGGAATTCACCATATCTGCCTGCAGGTGGATGATATTCGTGGTGCTATAGTGGAGTTAAAAGCGGCTGGCGTGGAACTGGTCAAGGATGAACCGAGCGTAGGTGCTGAAGGATATCTGGTGGTATTTGTTCATCCCCGAAGTGCGGGCGGGGTGCTGGTTGAGCTGGCGGAAAGGAGATAGTCATGAATTGGAGCTATTGCAGGTGTGTTGTGTTACTGTTGGTAAGTTCTGCATTGATTTTAACTTCCTGTGAAGATGAGGCCACTGAACCGGAGGAAACTGAAGAGGAATATGAATTTACGATTGTAGAGGGGAACTTTGTGGATCCATCCCTCATCAACGACCCAATCACAGGAGAACTCATCTTGTTTTATCTTCCTGGAATTATAGGATCTAACCCCGCAGGATGCCCAGATTCAGATGATGATGGTGAAGATGATTACCCCTGCACAAAGTATATTCGGTCAGCTGTTACGGTACTTTCCAATGACAGCATGTACGTCATAGATGGAGACAGAGTAGAGAAGGAAATCAGCTCAGGTACTTTCAGTGATCCTGACATCATTACTGATGGGATGGGTACCTATTTTCTTTATGTGTCAGAAGGCCAAAGCGTACGCGTCTATACGTATGGTGAATTGGACAATACCTTTGAAGAACAGGGGTTAGCGAGTGATGGTCAGGGTGGTGTACCTTCGGGCATTCACTTTGGTGAAAACGAGTTTGGACTTTTTGTGACTACAGGGGGCGGCATAAGTAAAGGAATTAGTAGTGATGGTATATCATTTGTTGGTCCTACGGATTCAAACTTTACTGAAATCACGATTCACGACGACAGCGAAGAGAGAGATTATGCTGATCCTTCAATTATTCCCTGGCCTTGGAACGAAGGAGACTGCACAACAGCTGACACAAGTTTTCAGTACCTTTTTGCATATCACTATTGTGATAGTGGAGATTGTTCACAACCCACGAACCACATGGTAGGGTTGGCGGGTACTGATAACGGAACCGATTTCTATCCAATCACCGGATTTGAAACATTTGCAGGGAGTGTACCTGACATCATTTTTCATGACGGTGCAGTTTTTATGATGTTTACCGCTAATCAGTCAGTTAACTGGAAAAAGTTCAACGCTTGTTTCGAGGTGGTTTATGAAGGGTACGCTTATTTATATGAATAAGTGTAAACTGAACTAACTACTTTCAATCCCCAATCTTCTCATCTAGGAATTCGAGTACATCACTCCAGTAAGGCTCCCAATTTGACTAGAATAAAATCACAAACTATCTGTATTGTCGGTCCCACAGCCACTGGTAAAACCGGCGTCGCCGTTGAAATAGCAAAACGTCTTTGCGGAGAAGTGATTGGTCTCGATTCTCGCCAGATTTATCGTCATATGGCTATTGGTACTGCCCAGCCGACAGAAAAGGAGCAGCAGGGAATTTCACATTATCTTTACGGCGTTCGTGAGCCGGGTGAACGTATCTCTGCGGGAGAGTATAGCCATCTAGTAGAAGAGAAAGTCAAAGAAATTACAGCACGAGGGAATCTCTCTATCATTTGCGGCGGAAGCGGACTCTACTTTCGTGCGATCACTAAGGGAATATTTGAAGATAGCACGACTGATTTGATCGTTCGAGAGAAACTGACGAAACGATTGGAGAAGGAAGGAGCTGGGGTCCTTTTAACTGAGTTAAAGAAAGTCGATCCAAAATATGCTGAGATCGTCCATCCTAATAATCATAAGCGTCTAATCAGAGCTCTGGAGATTCTTGAATTAACAGGATCGCCGCCTACGGAACATTACCGTCGTCAAGTAGAGGCGACTTCCGATTCCCTTCCGCTATTTGTCGCTTACATTCGTCCGGAGATGGAGTGGCTGGAAAAGCGCATTTGTCGTCGTATAGATGAGATGTTTGCTGACGGCTGGATTAATGAAGTGAAAGCGTTACTTGAAAAAGGATTTTCCAAAAAAGCTCATCCTATGGACAGTGTTGGCTATGGCGAGATCATGTCTCATCTTGACGGTAAGTTAGATTTCGATGAAATGGTGGCACAAATCAATCTGAGGACTCGTCAATACGCCAAAAGGCAGAAATCGTGGTTTAACAAGGAAAAGTCGGACTGTGTTTACCAGATTTCCAATGATGAAGATTTAAAGAAGGCATCCAATCTGTTTGTTGAAATATACGAACAGACTCATCAGTGAGATTTTGAATTCCCCTGCACTTTTTAAGTGCCTGGGAATTAAACGAAAATCTTTTTGAATCGCCCACAAACTGCTTTAACTTCGCTCTAGTTAAACAGTCCTTTAAACCGTTCCAGTGAGAAGGTAAGGACTTCATCAATTATCTAAAGATGTTGCTGAGGCGATCCTCCCTTCTCGGGGAGGATTTTTTTATGGGAAAGAACAGATACAAGAGAGAAATCTTAGATCGAGAGAGAATCGAAAAGTCTCTGACTCGCATGGCTCACGAAATTCTTGAGCAGGCGGGCGATCCAGGAAAATTAGCGGTGATCGGCATTCGTACTCGTGGTGAGTTTATTGCCACACGTCTCTCTGCCAAGCTAAAAGAGATTTCTGGAGTCGAAATGCCAATTGGCTTTCTGGGTGTTACGTTTTATCGTGATGATTTCCGTGAGCGCCTTGCTGCACCGGAAGTGAAAGGGACAGACATCTCCTTCATTATCGACGGAATGACAGTCATCCTCGCTGATGATGTACTCTATTCCGGACGTACTGTTAGAGCTGCACTTTCTGAGATTATAGATTTCGGCCGCCCGGATCGAGTCATGCTGGCTGTGCTGGTGGATCGGGGTCACAGGGAGATGCCAATTAAAGCCGACTTTGTAGGAAAGAACGTACCTACCGCTGATAATGAACATGTCTATGTCCTGTTGAATGAAGTTGACGGAGAGGATACAGTTTACCTGGAGAAATTTGACTGATGGGATCTTTGAAGAACAGACACCTTCTGGGATTAGAAGGAATTCCGAGTGAAGATATTCAGACACTGATTGACACTGCTTTCACCTTCAGGGAAGTTTTGGATCGTCCCATTAAGAAAGTACCGACGCTCCAAGGTAAGACTATCGTTAATCTCTTTTTTGAAGCGTCCACACGTACACGTATTTCCTTTGAACTAGCACAGAAACGGCTCTCAGCCGACACGGTGAACTTCTCTGCTTCCTCCAGCAGTCTAAAGAAAGGGGAGAGCTTCAAGGATACAGCGCAGAACATCGAAGCGATGAAAATTGACGGCATCGTCATGAGACATCCGGTTCCGGGTGCCCCACTTCATCTAACTAAATTTGTGGACGCTGTAGTCATCAACGCCGGTGACGGCACTCATGAGCATCCGACGCAAGGATTGCTAGACATGATGAGTCTAGTGGAGACGTTTGATAAACTGGATGGATTAAAAATTGCCATTCTTGGTGATATTTCGCATAGCCGAGTGGCAATGTCTAACATCATCGGACTGAAAACGATGGGTGCTGAGGTCACTCTATGCGGCCCACCAACACTGATACCGGTGAATATTGATGAGCTCGGAGTGAATGTGAGCTACAACTTGGACGAAGTTCTGAAATGGGCAGATGCTGTGAATATTCTTCGTATTCAGAGGGAACGGCAGGGAGTACACTATATCCCTTCCATTAGAGAATACCGTTCACTTTATGGAATTACTCGAGAGCGAGTGGAGGCTCTAGACAAGGAGTTGACCATTATGCATCCCGGTCCAATGAACCGCGGTGTGGAAATCGACAGCGATGTGGCTGACAGCGACAATGCAATTATTTTGGATCAGGTGCTGAACGGTGTTGCAATCAGGATGTCGGTGTTGTTCCATCTTTTGGGAGAAAAGCAAGAGAAGGGAGAGGCGTGAAAACAAAACAATTACCCAAATCAGTGAAAATAACCAATTGCACAATTCTCGATCCATTCGCTGAGAAGGAATTCGCAGGCGAAATTCTGCTGAAGAATGGCAAGATTAATGATGTGGGTAAAAGTATATCGGCTGACGGTGTTGATGAACTGGATGCAAATGGCGCCGTTGTCACTCACGGTTTTTGTGACATTCATGCTCATTTCCGCGAACCGGGAAGGGAAGACAAGGAGACACTCGTCACCGGCTCACGAGCTGCTCTAGCCGGAGGATTTACTACCGTCTGCGTCATGCCCAACACCAATCCGCCGCTGGACAGCCCTGAATCCATCCGATTCATTGCTGAAAAAGCTGAGGATCTTTCCATTCAATTGTATCCCATCGGAGCCGTGACTGTCGGTCAGAATGGGAAAGAGATGACTGAAATGGGGGAAATGGTGAAAGCTGGAGCTGTCGCTTTTTCCGATGACGGAATTCCCATCATTGATGGTGAAGTGATGCGCTTGGCACTGGAGTACAGCACGCAGTTTGACGTTCCTATCATCAACCACGCAGAGGATGTAGACCTCCGCGGGAGCGGACAGATGAACGAAGGACGGTGGTCAACTCGGCTGGGATTAGCAGGAATTCCTGATGTAAGCGAGTCAATTATGGTAGAGCGGGATCTGCAGGTAGCGGGATTTACCGGCGGGAGAATTCACGTTCCGCATGTAAGTACAGAGAAGTCTGTCCATGCCATTCGCCGAGCTAAAGAGAATGGCGTTAATATATCTGCCGAAGTGACTCCGCACCATCTCTACTTTGACGATTCAGCTCTTCAGACGTACGATACCAATCTGAAGGTAGCGCCGCCTATCCGAAGTGAAGCCGATCGTGAGGCAATGATCGGTGCTATCTCAGATGGGACTGTTAACTGCATCGCCACCGATCACGCTCCTCACACAGTGGAAGAGAAAGAGAGTCCGTTCGAGTACGCACCGTGCGGGATGATCGGGCTGGAGAGCGCATTTGGCGCCGTGTGGAAAATGCTGTCTGATAAGAAGATGTCACTGCTCGATGTGGTTAGAAAATTGACCGTCATGCCTAGACAAATTATCGGTTTCGACTCAGATCTTTTTGCCAAAGGGGCTGAAGCTGAACTCGTTTTTCTAAATCCCGATCAAGAGTGGACATTTGGGTTAGAGCATATCCGCTCAAAATCACGGAATTCACCCTTTGTCGGTGAGATGTTGAAAGGACAAGTGGTTTCCGTGGTTTCTCGAGGACAAATTATTAGTTTTAAATAAGCTACTTCGGCAAATAGAGCGACATTTTTTCCTGTCCGAGAAGCAAGCCGTCTGAATGTCCTGCCAATTCACCATCGTTTATTTGGAAGTGTTATAGTATTCATTATCATATTTATTAGGAATGGGTGGTGTATGGGATGTACTAATTTTCTTGCTTAGGTATGATACTAAAGGTAAATTTCTATGCTTAAACAAATGGCAATAATGAAGACGTACTCAGCAAAATCTGAAGAAATCGATAAAGAATGGTTTATTGCAGACGCCGAAGGACAAACCCTCGGACGTTTCGCAAGTAGGATTGCTCAAGTTCTGCGAGGTAAGCATAAGCCAATTTTTACGCCTCATGTTGATATGGGAGATTTTGTTATAGTTGTGAATGCTGAAAAAATCAGGGTTTCTGGTAAAAAAGAAAAACAAAAAAAATATTTTTCACACTCAGGTTATCCCGGTGGTTCAAAATTACTTGATTTACATCTAATAAGACAGCGACATCCAGAAAGAATAGTCCAAAATGCTGTAAAAGGGATGTTACCGCATAATCGCCTTGGTAGAAAGATAATCAAACAGTTAAAAGTGTATGCTGGTTCTGATCATCCTCATAAGGCTCAGAATCCAAAATTAATGGAGTTTTAAATATTGGCCACAAACAGTGTAGTTTATTCAGCAGTAGGTAAAAGAAAAACATCAATTGCCCGTATTCGCCTTATTCCTGGAAAAGGTAAAATCGTAGTGAATAAACGGGATTTTGATTCATATTTTGGGCGTGCTTCTAATAAGATCCATGTTCGTGAGCCTTTAAAGCTGCTGGAGCTTGATAAAAAGTACGATGTAATTGTCAATGTAAACGGTGGTGGTTTAACAGGACAAGCTGGAGCTATCAGGCATGGGATTTCAAAAGCTCTATTGGATGTAAATGCTGATTACAAACCAACACTAAAAAAAGCAGGACTGTTGACACGTGATGCACGAATAAAAGAGCGAAAAAAGTATGGTTTACGTGGAGCGAGAAAGGCATTTCAGTTTTCTAAGAGATAATTGGAGTATTATTGATGGATTTAACTTTTGAAGATCTTCTGAGTACCGGGGCACACTTTGGGCATTTGACTCGAAAATGGGACCCTAATTTTCAGCAGTATATTTTAATGGTTAAGAATGGCATACATATTATAAATCTAGAAGAGACTTTGAAGGGATTGAGGAAAGCAGTTGAATATGTCCAATCTATTACTTCAGAAGGTGGTGATATTCTCTTTGTTGGAACGAAAAAGAATGCAAAGAACATCGTTCAAGAAGAAGCTGATAAATGTACAATGCATTATGTGGTTGAACGATGGCTGGGTGGAACCCTGACTAATTATTCAACTATTAGGAAAAGCATCAAACGTCTTCAATTACTAGAGAAAGAATCGAGTCCTTTATATGAAAATGCTACTAAGAAGGAAATACTCTCTCTCGAACGTGAAATGATTCGACTGCAAGATCTACATAGAGGTATAAAAGACATGAAGGGTCTGCCAGATGCAATCTTCGTTGTTGATACGAATCAAGAATCTATTGCTGTAGATGAAGCAAAAGTTCTAAACATTCCTGTAATTGCTATTGTAGATACAAACTCAAATCCGAAGCTAATCGATTATCCCATACCTGCAAATGATGACTCTATCAGAGCTGTAAAGTTGATAGTTAGTGAAATATCAAAAGCGATTTGTGAATCTAAGTCGATGGCATATCCAGATGGTGAAGTTTCCATTGAGCAAGCAGTACCAGAAGACGACGACAAAATTTCTAACAGTACAGACATTGATGATAAAAGTGATACTACTGGTACTGATGGAAAGCAAATTGAAGAATTAGTAGTTGATTCAACAGAGGAAGATTAAGATGGTTGTTGACGCAAAAGTTGTGAAGATTCTCCGCCAAAAGACTGGTGCAGGGATTATGGATTGTAAAGAAGCGTTAACAATAGCTGAAGGTGATATGGATAGTGCAGTTGAAGTTCTAAGGAAAAAAGGTATTGCTAAAGCTGAGAAAAAAGTAGGAAGAAAAGCTGATCAAGGGTCAGTGGTTGCTTATATTCATCCGGGGAATCGCGTTGGTGTACTTGTTGAGATAAACTGTGAGACTGATTTTGTAGCAAAAACTGACAGTTTTCATATTTTTGCGAAGGATGTAGCTATGCAAGTTGCAGCTGCAAATCCACTTACTGTTAGCAGAGAACAGATAGATAATGTTATTATAGATAAAGAGCGTAATATCTACTTAGAACAGGCAAAAGCCTTGGGTAAACCTGAAAAAGTCTTAGACAAAATTGTAGAAGGTAAAATTGAAAAATATTATCAGGAAAAATGTCTTCTTGAACAAGCTTTTATAAAAGATAATGATAAAACAGTTCAGGATATCCTCACGGAAACAGTTGCATCTTTAGGGGAAAATATCTCCATTTCCCGCTTTACCCGCTATGAAGTTGGTGAAGGTTTAGTAAGCAACGGCGAAGGTTAGTATTCCACTATAATATAATGTCGAAACCAATCTACGGAAGGATTCTGCTTAAACTCAGTGGAGAAATTCTTGCCGGAGATAGAGGTTTCGGTGTTGATCCATCTAAAGCAAATCTTCTTGCTCAAGAGATCAAGTCAGTAGCTGACCTTGGTTTGGAAATTGGTGTTGTCATTGGTGCCGGAAATATAATCAGAGGTGAGATGGCTGCAGAAGGAGGAATGGATCGCGTACCTGCAGATTATCTTGGCATGCTGGCGACCATTATTAATGCCATTACTCTTCAGGATGCGTTGGAAAAGGTCGGTTGTGAAACAAGAACATTATCTGCGATCACGATCGCTCAATTAGCTGAACCGTATATAAGAAGAAGAGCAATGCGCCACCTTGAAAAAGGAAGAATAGTCATAGTTGCAGGTGGCACTGGAAATCCCTATTTTTCTACTGATACTGCCGCTGCTCTAAGAGCTACTGAATTGGGTGCAGATGTGGTGTTGAAAGGGACCAAAGTTGACGGAGTTTATGATAAGGATCCTGTGAAACATAATGACGCAAAGAAGTATGATACCCTTTCATTTCAAAAGGTAATCGAGGATGGCCTTCGTGTCATGGATTTGACAGCAGTAACACTTTGTAAAGAGAATGACCTTCCTATCAATGTTTTTGCAATAAATAACACTGGTTCACTATTCAGTATTGTTCATGGAAAAAATATAGGTACTCTTATCAAAGGTTGATTATGGATTTAAAAGAATATTTCAGTGATGCAAAAAGTAGAATGGATTCGGCGGTGGAACACTGCAGAAATGAACTATCTCAAATCCGTACCGGAAGAGCTACTCCAGCACTTTTAGATAGTGTAAAAGTCTTATATTATGGTTCACCTACTCCACTGAAGTCTGTCGCAAATGTTGTTGCTCAGGATGCCACTCTTTTGGTAGTACAGCCGTTTGATAATTCCACTTTATCCGATATCGAAAAAGCTATTCAAACAGCAAATCTTGGGATAAATCCTGCTAATGACGGAAATGTTATTCGTGTGCCTATTCCCCCTCTTACAGAAGAACGTAGACATGATATGGTTAAGTTAGTTCATAAGTTGGTCGAGGAGGGTAGAATCTCCGTCCGGAATGTTCGAAAGGACATTAATAATCATCTGCGCGACTCAGAGCAAAATCATGAAATATCTGAAAACGAATCTCAATATGCTCATGACGAAATTCAAAAAATAACTAATCAACACATCGAAAATTTGAACGAGTTATCTAATATGAAAGAGAAGGAAGTACTGGGAAAGTAGATTGTAATTTCAATTTAGTAAAATTAAACCCCGTCAATTGCGGGGTTTTTCTTTTTTTAACACAGAAGAAACTATAATGCAATTTAGTTTGTCAAATCTACACCTTCAGTTACTTATTCACACTTTGAAAATCCACAACTCCTACACATAACACAGCCATTTTCATGCTGAACAGTACTTCCGCAATCGGGACATGTAGTCATGGTACGAGGATTGAAGTTGGCTGCAGCGCGTTTCGATTCAAGGTCATCAGTCATAGAAAATATTGTACCTGACGTTTCTTCGGAACTTGATGGATTTACTTCATTAGTTGTTCCATTAAGATATTCCTCTAAAGCCCGTCCAATAGCATCTGGCGTGGAAAGAATCAGACTACCTTTCTCCCAGGTAGGATTCGGTCCACTGATACCTCTCAACTGTTTTACAACATCGTATGGATCAATGCCGGATCGTAGTGCAAGAGATATGAGTCGGCTGATTGCCTCAGATTGAGCTGCAGCATGACCGCCGGCTTTACCTATGGTTGTGAAAACTTCACATAGTCCATGTTCATCTTCATTGATTGTGATATAAAGTGACCCCTCACCCGTACGCATCCGAGTTGTGACACCTTCCGTTTGAGGAGGTCGCATTCGGGGAGCTTTGATTGGAAGATCTTTTAAATCGCCATCTGGATCAGATTCTATAGATTCGCTCTTTTTCTTCTCAGAAATTAGGATGCCTTCTCGAGCACCTTCCCGATAAACAGTAATTCCCTTTAACCCGGATTTATAAGCAGACATGTAGATATCTGCAACAGTTTTTTCCGGGACATCTTCATCCAAATTCACTGTGGAACTTATTGAACTGTCAATGTATTTTTGAATAACACCCTGCATTTCAACACGGAAAAATGGATCAATGTCATGAGCCGTCACAACACAGTCCGGGACATCTTTATCATCGCCAAATAATTTATCAATAATGGGATGTAAAATTTTGTATTCCTTGAATGATTTACCGTAATCACTATTTTGTTTTACTCGACGGTAATAAGACGTTTGAAAGATGGGTTCAATCCCTGAAGTTACCCGGGCTACAATGGCTCCACTTCCAGTCGGCGGGACTGTTAGCAGTGTAGAATTCCTGATTCCATTTTTCTTGATGTTATCTTGTGTTTTGTCTGGAAGTTTTTGAATGAATTTACTTTTTGAGTATCCTTCCCAATCGAAAAGGGGGAATGCACCTTTTTCTTTAGCAAGTTCCACAGATGACTCATATGCTACTTCACGCATAATACTGCAGACATGGTCTACTGTGGCGATTGCTTCGTCGGTATCGTATTTAATACCCATTCTCACAAACATATCTCCAAGTCCGAGGAGACCAATACCAATTCGTCGATCACCTATAGCATTTTCTTTTTGGCTTTCCAGGGCATGTCGATCCATATTGTATTCGACTACGTTATCCATAAAACGTGTAGCGATTGTGACAGTATCAGCAAACTCCTCCTCCATGAAATTACCATTGTGATCTACAAATCGTTCTAAATTAAGAGAACCCAGATTACAGCACCCTCCATCAGGTAATGGCTGCTCAGCACATGGATTAGTAGAAATAAGTGGGCTGCAGTATTCTGCATTATGATATTCACGCATAGTATCCCAAAATATAATCCCCGGCTCTGCACTGGAATGAGCTGACTTTATGATCGTATCCCAAAGTTCAGTGGCTTTTACGGTCTTATATACTTTACCGCCCCATCTCAGGTCGAAGTCGAGATCATTGTCAACAGCGTTCATGAATTCGTGGGTGAGAAGTACTGAAAGATTTGAGTACTTCACCATATCGACATTCTCTCTTTTTAAATTTATAAATTGCTCAATATCTGGATGATCGACACGGAGAGTTTGCATATTAGCGCCACGCCGGCCATGTTGAGCGATGGTATTGGTGTTTACACTAAAAAGGTCCATGAAGCCGGTAGGACCACAAGATTCTCCTCCGGTTCCTTCAATGGCTGAACCTGCAGGTCTTAGAACCGAGAGGTCATGACCGCACCCGCCACCATATTTATACGTTTTTGCTTCTTTGGATATTACATCATAAATCGCACTCACGGAATCATCTTTGATAGCCACTACATAGCAGTTATTGAGCGTTGTTGTGATATCTTCTCGTCCGGCACCATGCATGATTCGGCCGCCGGGAACGAAGCGAAAATCTTCTAATATTGTGAAGAATTTCTGGTACCAATCATCTGGATTTTTCTCAACGGAAGCTATCGCTTTGGCAATCCGTTTCCACATATCGTAAGGGCTCTTTTCCCAAGGCGCAAGATACTTAGCCTTTAAAACCTCTTTTCCGAGTTCGTCATTTTGATAATAGAGATCAATGGTGTACTCTTCAGGAGTTGTTTCACCAAGGACTTCCGGTAGGTCAGTTGTAGGGTGTGTTTTTGTTCGCTCGCCGTCCTTTAAATTTTCCTTAGGAACGACTTTTTCCGAGGTTGTATCGGCTTTGCCGGCAATCGGAAATTCAAACTGCAGCATTTCAGCCATTATGTACTCCTTCCGCTGTAAAAATCGGTTAATTATAAGCAAGAAGTAGTTAGTTAGTGTGCGGATAAACCCGCGAGTTGGCATAAATAATATAGATAACGTCCATCGTTGTGTCAAGAATAAAGGGTTAAGATTTTTCAAATTTCTCACTTATTTTTTTAGAGACTGATTTATTACGATTTTAAGCAAACAAAAATGTTTTATTTTATTGACGGAAGAAGTCTACTATTCTTTAAATTCGCGCCGAATTAAGATGAAATGAAAAACGATAAGATCATTAAACCGAGACTGATAATTCATGGCGGTGCCGGCAAGTTGGAAGGAACTTCCGATCGTCAAGAACAGATTAATGGGTCATTGAAAACAATCTGTCAATCATCATATTTGACACTTGTTGAGCAAGGAGCTCGGGAATCTGTACTCCACGCTATAAGATCATTAGAAGATGATTCTCTTTTTAATGCAGGAACGGGTTCACGACTTCAGGCAGATGGAGAAATACGTATGTCTTCTTCGCTAATGGATAGTTCAACAGGAATATTTTCTGCGGTTATAAATGTTCAAAATATTAGACATCCAATTGACATTGCAGATATGCTGTCTCGCGAAAAACATACCGTACTCGCCGGAAAGATTGCCACGGACTTCTGCCGAAATCGTGGAGTTGATTATCATGATCCTATAACTGAATTGAGACTTGCAGAGTATGAGAGACAAATCAAAGGCTCTCACGGAACTGTTGGTGCTGTAGCTCTGGATAAGAGTGGTACGATTGTATCGGGAAGTTCTACCGGAGGAATCGGTTATGAAATTCCCGGACGAGTTAGTGATACTGCTACCGTAGCCGGGAATTACTCATCATCTGTAGCTGGAGCTTCATGCACCGGCATTGGCGAAGAAATTGTAAATGATGCAGTAGCAGCAGGGGTTGTAATTAGAGTTGAAAACGGTATGTCGATTCATGAAGCTGTACAAAATACGATCGAAAAAGCGAGAAAATCTCAGAAGAGATATGGATTGATCGCGTTAGATTGTAACAGTAACATCGGATATGGTTTCGCCACGGAAGGAATGTATTATGCTTATCATGATGGGAACGGAATCACATCTTTTATTGATGAAATGGAGTTTAAGTAACTTTGACTGGGGAAAATATTCGATTAAATTCTTACCACTTGCACCCGTGATGTAATGGTAACATCCGAGCTTCCCAAGCTCGTCATGAGGGTTCGATCCCCTTCGGGTGCTCAACTCCTTCTGAAACTGAATCGTGTAACTGAAAATTTAATATACTAATGGCTAAACCTATTGTAGCAATCATCGGACGTCCTAACGTTGGGAAATCTACTCTCTTCAATCGCCTTGTGGGCAGAAGGCAAGCGATTGTAGATAAGCAGGAAGGGATAACCCGTGACCGTATTTACGGCACTGTTGAGTGGACGGGAAAGGAATTCACACTTGTCGATACCGGCGGATATATTCCCGACGAAGAGGACATTATGGATGCAGCCATTCGTCAGCAGGTTGAGATTGCTTTGGATGAAGCTGATTTCCTTCTGTTTGTTGTAGATGGAAGGGATGGGATCTCCCCAACGGACGAAGTGCTGGCAGACATGATCCGTAGATCTGATAAAGATCATCTTGTACTTGTCAACAAAATTGACAGTGATAATCATGAGTTACTGGAACACGAGTTCCACCGTCTTGGTCTCGAAAAGTTGATCTCTGTCTCTGCACTTTCCAGCCGGAAAATAGGCGATCTCCTGGATAACGTGGTGGCAGCTCTTGGTGATTCCGCACTGCCTAAAGCAGAGGATCCGGACGATATTCGGGTAGCGATTGTGGGGATGCCGAATGTGGGGAAGTCGTCCATTACCAATCTTCTTCTCGGTGAAGATAAATCCATCGTTACCAATATTCCCGGCACCACGAGAGATTCCATTGATTCCCGTATAAAGTACCACGGCAAGACCATTGTGCTGGTGGATACCGCGGGCATGCGGCGGAAAGCTAAGGTGAGAGAGAGCATTGAGTTCTACAGCAACCTTCGAACTTTTCGCGCCATCGATGACGCGCATATTGCCATTGTTGTTGTGGATGCCGATAAGGGATTTGATAAGCAGGATCAGCAGATAGTTCGCCAGGTTATTGATCGGGGACGAGGGCTCATCTTGGCCGTAAACAAATGGGATCTCGTTGAGAAAGAGACCAACACTATGGATGAGTTTAAGAAGGAGATTAAGCGGCTGTTCAAATCGCTGGAAGATTATCCCATGATGTTTACTTCCGCCAAGACAAAACAGCGAATCTCCAAGTTGATGCCGTTATGCCAGGATGTTCACAAACGGTGGGGTCAGCGTATCTCAACCCGGATCATCAATAAAACTTTGGAGCGAGCGGTTAAGCAGTATCAGCCGCCGGCCGTCAAAGGGAAAAAGATCAGACTAAAGTACGGCTCCCAAGTGAGTCAGCGCCCGCCGGGCATCGCCATTTTCAGCAACTGGCCGGAACTCATTCCGGTCTCTTACCAAAATTATCTGGAAAATCAGTTCCGGACTCAGTTTGACTTTACCGGAGTTCCTCTAAAGTTTTTCTACCGAAGATCGTAAAATCCTGTGCAGACACCCAAACTTCCCGGGGAAAGCAGTTTTAGCGAAAAGGGTTCAAAATTCCTCGGATTCCTTTTTCCCATTCAAGAGAGTAGTAAAGCAGATAGCGTTCTTGATAAACTATCCAAGCGCTACAAAGATTCGACTCACGTCTGTTATGCATACAGATATCACGACCAACACAACACTTCAATTATTGAACTGAAAGCTGATGCCGGCGAGCCATCCGGAACGGCCGGCGAACCGATCCTCCGACAGCTTCAGCGACATGACATAGTAGACGGCGCACTCTTTGTCGTTCGTTACTTTGGCGGGACCAAACTGGGGAAAGGGGGATTGGCGAGAGCTTATAGCGAATGTGCTGCTCAGACTATTCAGGCATCTGAATTTCAACCCTTCATTTTCTTGAATGAATTGAGTTGTGAAATCGATCCAGCTCATGTTTCTCTCATTCGCCACTTGATTGATAAAGCGGGAGGTGAAGTGGTTAATCAGCAGTCCGATAAACGTGTTAGGTTGGAGATAAAGTTTCCCACTAATCAACTGACAGAATTTAAAGATGGAGCACGCAGCATAACTTCTGGAGAAATTCGTTTTTCTGACGAGTAACTGCTTTGCTTTTTTCTATAAAAGTGTTAATTTCAATTGATCGCGGGGTGGAGCAGTCTGGTAGCTCGTCGGGCTCATAACCCGGAGGTCACTGGTTCGAATCCGGTCCCCGCTACAATAAAAACCCCGCATTGCGGGGTTTTTGCTTATAAACTCATAATCACATTTCCCATATGCCCACTAATACCAATGTAATAATTGCCAAGACTATCATCACCCATTTAAAATATTTAAAATACTCCTTATCAGATAAGTTGGGATATAAACCCCGAATAGCTGCTGGAGTTAGAGCAAAGACGACTCCCAAAAATGCATAGTTAATTGTTCCATTAAAATATGCATACAATTGTATGCCAAGTATTAGAACAAGTAAAACAGGTAATATTAGGGGTTTTAATTTTTTCATCTCATCCTATCCTTATTACTCCCAGTTCAAACACGGTGCAGCGTATAAAAGGCAATCCGTTTAGACTGTGTTTCCATAGTTATAAATACCAATTCGTCTGATTCATTCTATGAAAGAGGTGAAAGGCACTCATCCGTGGTTCTCCACAACCGATCAATATCACTTTTATTGTATGATGATGCTGAGCTTTTTTCTGGTTTGCATTTCACAAAATACTTCCCGCTGACACCT
>Ga0208524_1000250_pt1 | contig 29595 bp, 28 predicted proteins | sample ETNtaG_28_FD_185779 | JGI IMG/M metagenome (GOLD analysis project Ga0208524, IMG submission 185779) | Marine microbial and viral communities from oxygen minimum zone, Eastern Pacific Ocean - ETNP201406SV61 (SPAdes) (version 2) | ecosystem: Environmental > Aquatic > Marine > Oceanic ... | reverse complement strand
TAAAGCAATAGATGTTGTTAAAAAAAAAAAGACAAATTTTTTCCCAAATAATTGGTCAAAAACTTATTTTAATTGGATGAATAATATTCAGCCTTGGTGTATTTCAAGACAATTATGGTGGGGACACAGAATTCCCGCATGGTACACAAAAGATAAAAAAATTTTTGTTGCGGAAAATGAACAGGAAGCAAAAAAAATTTCCTACAAATATTACAATAAAAATGTTGAGTTAAAGAGAGATGATGATGTTCTTGATACGTGGTTTTCATCTGCACTATGGCCATTTGCTACTTTAGGATGGCCAAAAAATACTTATGAATTAAAAAGATTTTATCCGACATCAGTGCTTGTAACTGGTTTCGATATAATTTTTTTTTGGGTTGCCAGAATGATGATGATGGGAAATCATTTACTTAAAAAAGTACCTTTTTCTAAAGTTTACGTCCATGCTCTTGTTAGAGACGAAAAAGGTCAAAAGATGTCCAAATCCAAAGGCAATGTTATTGATCCTCTTGATATTATAGATAAATACGGTGCTGATTCATTAAGATTAACATTAATTTCTATGGCTGCCCCAGGCAGAGATGTAAAACTTTCTGAGGATAGGGTTAAAGGATACAGGAATTTTTTGAACAAAATATGGAATGCAAATAAATTTTCTAAATTAAACAAATGTAAATTAACTAGAAAAATTAATATGAAAAAAGTTAAACTGGATGTAAATAAATGGATTTATTACGAATTAATAAAAACAAAAGAAGATGCACACCAATATATATCAAAATTTAGATTCGATGAAGCTGCGAAGATTATTTACCAATTTGTATGGCATTCATATTGTGATTGGTATATCGAATTTTTGAAACCAATTTTTGACTCTAAGAACAAAATAAATGTTGAAGAATCACGTAATATGGCTAGTTATATTCAATCTGGCATACTAACTTTATTGCACCCATTTATACCGTTTTTTACAGAAAAAGTTTGGCTAGATTTTAACTTTAATAAATTCTTCAAAACTTCTTTAATGTTCAAAAAATGGGATTTAAAACCACAATTTAATTTTCGTAAAAGTTATGATAAAATTGATTGGTTGATACAGTTAGTTACTAGTATAAGATCAACCAAGGTGAATTTAGAAGTTTCTCCAGGATCATTTCTAGATATTTCTATCAATGAGTTGAAAACTCCTAAAAAAAATATAATTAATGATAATATAAATCTATTTAGAAGGATAGGAAGAATCTCAAATATACACGAATCAAAAATAAACAGAAATGGAATAAAAATTATTGTTGGTGGTGAAACTATAATTCTGTATTTTGATCAAAGTTTAGACCTGCATAGTCAAAAAAGAAAAATATATAAAAATGTTAAAAATTTAGAAAGGAAGGTAGCTTCACTATCTGACAAATTAGAAAATAAATCTTTTTTGAAAAATGCCCCCAAACAAATTATTAAAAAAGAAAGAAAAGCCTTAGTAGGTTATGGCATCGAACTTAAAAAGTTGAATAGCATTATAAATAGTATTAAAGATTAATTATGAAATTTAATAAAGCAAAATTACCAAGCAGACATGTATCGGTAGGCATTAAGAGTGCTCCACATAGATCTATGTACTATGCTATGGGTCTCACCAATGCGGACATCGAAAAACCTTTCATTGGTGTTGCAACCACCTGGAACGAAGCTGCGCCTTGTAACATAACTCTTTCTAGACAAGCTCAGTCAGCTAAAAAAGGTGTAAAGTCTGCTGGTGGCACTCCAAGAGAATTCACAACCATTACTGTAACTGATGGTATAGCAATGGGCCATGCTGGAATGAAATCTTCATTAATAAGCAGAGAGGTAATAGCTGACTCCATAGAACTTACTATGCGAGGTCATTGTTATGATGCACTTATAGGTATAGCTGGATGCGATAAATCATTACCAGGTCTTATGATGGTCATGCTAAGATTAAATGTTCCCTCTGTATTTATTTATGGAGGATCTATATTACCAGGGCGTTACAAAGGAAAAGATGTAACGATAGTCGATGTTTTCGAAGGAGTTGGAAAACATTCAACTGGCAATATGACAAAAGAAGAATTACTGAAGCTAGAGAGCGTAGCTTGTCCATCAGGAGGATCATGTGGTGGCCAATTTACAGCAAATACTATGGCATGCGTGTCTGAGGCCATAGGACTAGCTTTGCCTGGATCTGCTGGCACACCTGCAGTGTATAAAGATAGAGACAAGTTTGCAGTTTCAAGCGGACAAGCTGTAATGAATTTATTGGAAAAAAATATCAGACCCAGGAATATTGTTACAAAAAAGTCTTTGGAAAATGCAGCTGTTGTAGTTGCTGCATCAGGAGGTTCTACTAATGCAGCGTTACATTTGCCAGCAATAGCAAATGAAGTGGGAATTAAATTTACTTTAGAAGATGTTACAAAAATATCAAAAAAGACCCCTTATATAGCTGATTTGAAACCCGCTGGTAAGTATGTTGCAAAAGATCTATATGAAATAGGGGGTGTTCCAATTTTGATTAAAGCTTTATTAGATGGGGGTTTTTTGCATGAAGATTGCATGACAGTTACTGGAAAAACAATTGGAGAAAATCATAAAGATATTACTTTTCCAACTAATCAAAAAGTAATTTATAAAACATCTAATCCTTTGAGTTCCAGAGGAGGTTTTGTTGGACTAAAAGGTAATTTAGCTCCCGATGGTGCAATAGTTAAAGTTGCTGGACTGAAAAGAAAAAAATTTAAAGGTAAAGCCAAATGTTTCGATGGAGAGAAATTAGCATTAGACGCGGTTTTGACAAGAAAAATAAAACCAGGTGACGTAATTGTTATTAGATACGAGGGTCCTAAAGGGAGTCCCGGTATGCCTGAAATGTTATCAACTACTGGAGCCATATACGGACAAGGCTTAGGAGAAGAAGTTGCTCTTATTACAGATGGGCGTTTTTCAGGTGGCACACATGGATTTTCCATTGGCCATGTTGGTCCCGAAGCCGCTGTTGGCGGACCCATTGGTTTAATAAAAAATGGAGATGTAATCGAGATTGATACTGACAAAGGTTATCTGAAAGTTAATTTGTCCAACAAGGAATTGATCAAAAGAAAAAATAAATGGAAACCGAAAAAAATAGAATACACTTCTGGTACTTTATGGAAATACTCCAACTCTGTAGGTCCTGCTTCTAAAGGTGCTGTTACACATCCTGGGGCATCTAGAGAAAAAGAATGCTACGCTGACATTTAAGAAGTAAATGAAGATAAAACCAGTTATTTTGTGTGGTGGAGCAGGTACTAGATTGTGGTCTGAGTCTGAAAAGAAACTACCAAAACAATTTATTGATTGGGGTGGTTGGACTTTATTTGGCAAAACTCTTGAGCGGATTAAGGGGGCAATATTTGATTACCCTATAATAACAACAAATGCAGCTTATTTAAAATTAGTAAAGAAATATCTTAAAAAACACAAAGTTAAAAAATATCAAATTATATTGGAACCATTTAAAAGAAATACAGCTCCTGCTATATTGTCATCAGCTCTAATTCAAAAAGGATCCAATATTCAACCAATGTTATTTCTTCCATCAGATAATTTAATTGGTGACATTAATCAATTTAATAAATCAATTAGTATTCATAAAAAATGTTTAAGCGAAAATAATATTTTTATTTTCGGTAATAAAACTATTTCGCCATCTTCTGAGTATGGTTATTTTTTAGTAAAAAAAATTTCAAAATATATAAATAAGGTAATTCGATTTATTGAGAAACCAGATAAAAATAAATTAAAAACAATCTTAAAAAAAAAAGCTTATATGAATTCTGGTATGTTTTTTATAAGAAAAGACTCAATAATTGCAAATTTTAAAAAATTTCAAAAGAAAATGTATGTCTATTGTGACAATGCAGTAACAAGATCGAAAAATTATAATAATATTTATTATTTAAACAAATCATCATTTAAAAAAATCCAACCCATATCATTTGATTTTGCAATTCTTGAAAAGGCTAAAAATGTTAATGGAATTAAATTAAATATTTCCCTAACAGATTTAGGTAATTGGAAAGAAATTTGGAAGTTTTTTAAAGAACATATTTCAAAAACAAATATTAGAAAAAACACTTATTACAGACCATGGGGAAAGTATATTAATTTATATTCTGGCAAAGGTTTTTTATTGAAAGAATTAGTAATTAACCCAAAATCATCAATCAGCTTGCAAAAACACCATTATCGATCTGAACGTTGGACTATTATCTCTGGCAAGCCAAAAATTACAATTAACAAGACTATATTGTTTAAAAATCCAAACGATACAACGTTTATTCCAAAAGGAGTAGTTCATAGAATTGAAAACCTTTTTAATACGTCAGTCAAAATTATTGAAATTCAAACTGGTCCCATTTTAAAAGAGACTGATATAGTCAGGTATAGAGATATTTATGGAAGGGCTAATTAATTTCCATTTCTATTGGCGTATGATCTGATGGTTTTATATTAGACCTTGGGTTTTTATCAATATTTATATTTTTTATTTTATTCAAAATATTCATTGAGACCAAAAAATGATCTATTCTCATGCCGTGATTTTTTTGCCATGCACCACTCATATAATCCCAAAATGTATACTCTCTTTTATTTTTATTGAATAAGCGAAAGGCATCACGAAAACCTAAATTGATTAATTCATTAAATTTTGTTCTTATTTCCAATTTAAACAAGGCATCATTATGATATTTCTTATGATCGTAGACATCGATTTCTTCAGGTATTACATTGAAATCACCACCTATAATAATATTTTTATTTTCTGACAAAGTCTTTTTTATTTTTTTATTAAAAGTGTCAAACCATTCTTTTTTATAATCATACTTTTCTGTGTTAATCGGATTTCCATTAGGAGCATAAATATTTATCAAAAAAACAGTACTAGAATTATGTCTAATCTTGCCAGCGATTATTCTTGATTGTTTTTTTTTATCTTTGAAAAATTGCAAGTTAATTTCACTAATATTTATTTTTGATGCGATGGCAACACCATTATAGCTTTTTTGTCCAAATACATGACATTCATAACCCAATTGTTTAAAATTATTATAAGGAAAATTTTTCTTCTCTGCTTTTATTTCTTGTATGAACAAAACATCCGGCTTAGATTTTTTTATATAGTTTACTATATTTGTAATTCTTGCTCTTACAGAGTTAACATTCCAGGAACTTATTTTCATTAAATTGAAAAAGATATGCCGCAACCACAAGAAGATCTTGTTTTGGGATTTGATATTTTAAAAGAACTTCCTATCAAGCCTTCCGAGAAATCAACAAGAGATCCCTTAAGCATCTCCAGTGATGATTTATCCACCACTACATTTTCATGTCTTAAATCATTTTCGTCAATTTTGTTGTCAAAAGAGAAATCATATTTGAATCCGGAACAACCTCCGCCATTTACAGCAATTCTAAAAAATGTACCTGAAGGTTTTTTTGATATTAGCTGATTAATTCTTTCCACAGCCTTTTTACTAAAGTTTATTTCTTTAATCATTTTATCTGGATTATTGTAATATAGTCATCCTGATAAAGTTATGCAAAAAAATTATAGAGAAAATCATCTTAAATCGTATGCTGTCAAATCAATTAATAGCAAGGGAAGAGTATACAAAGAATCTGAAAACTTTGTTAGATCACCCTATCAGAGGGATAGAGATAGAATAATTCACTCTTCATCGTTTAGAAGACTTAAACACAAAACCCAGGTTTTTGTAAATACCGATGGAGATCATTACAGAACTAGACTTACACATTCAATGGAAGTTTCGCAAATTGCTAGAACATTGGCAAGATCTTTAGGTTTAAATGAAGATTTGACTGAATCTTTAAGTCTGTCACATGATCTTGGTCATGCACCTTTTGGTCATGCTGGAGAAGAAGCGCTAAACCAATGTATGGAACAATATGGAGGATTTGATCATAATACACAAACATTAAGAATAGTTACATTAATAGAAAACAAATATTATAAATTTTGCGGTTTGAATCTTACTATTGAAACATTAGACGGTTTGATCAAGCATAATGGTCCGGTTACTAAAGCAGATTCTTTTAAAAAAATTTTGAAAATAAATTTGCTTAATAACAAAATAAATCTTAACAAGTTTCCATCTCTAGAGGCACAAGTTGCTGCCATATCTGATGATATTGCTTATAATAATCACGATTTGGAAGATGGTTTAAGAGCTGGCTTATTTTCAATTCAAAAACTTATTTCAATATCTTTTATATCAACTTTAATTAATAAACATTTAAAAAATATGAAAAAGTTTAGAAGAGAGATAATCATCAGTCAAATTGTTAGAGATTTAATAAATTTAATGGTAATTGATGTTATAAATACGACAAATAAAAATATAAAGAAAAATAATCCACAATCTATAAGAGATATCTGTAATAGAAACAGTCCGATAGTCGATTTTTCAGATAAAATGAAAAAAATAGACAGACAAATAAAAGCTTTTTTAAAACACAATATGTATGATCATAAAAAGGTTATTGTTAATACAAATAAAGGAAAAAGAATAATTGAAGATTTATTCAATTATTTGTTAAAAAATCCCAAAAAATATATTAATGGAGAATTATTTCAAAAAGAGAAAAAAGAACGTGTGGTAGCAGATTTCATTGCGGGAATGACCGATAGATATGCAACGAATATATATGAGAAAATAAAATGAATTTATTTTTGGATTATCAGGTAAAAATTTTATTGCTTTTAAAAAAGTTAAAAAAAAAGAATATTATAAACCTTCCTTCTAATTTAAGGACTATTGTAGTTGAATTGCCACCAAAAGATCAGGATGCAATTATGTCATGTAATGCTGCAATGATTCTGGCAAAAGCTAATCAAAAGACACCTTCAGAAATAGCAGAAATTTTAAAAAAATATTTTTTAAATAATTTTAATGAATTTGAAAAAGTCGATTTTGCAAAACCAGGTTTTTTAAATATTTTTTTTAGAAACGATTTTTGGAAAATTTATTTACGCGACATAATTAAGCAAGGTCCAGCCTATGGAGCCAATAAGATTTCAAAAAAAAAATACAACATTGAATTTGTTTCTGCCAATCCAACCGGACCTTTGCATGTCGGTCATTGTAGAGGTGCTATAATAGGAGATGCTATTTCAAATTTGTTAAAATTTAATGGAAATGTAATTACTAAAGAATATTACGTTAATGATTATGGATCTCAAATAAAAAACTTTGTATTCTCTGTTTATTGCAGGATTTTGGAAATTACAGAAAATAAAACATTTCCAAATAATTTAAACTTATATCCAGGTATTTACATTGTTGGTATTGCAAAAAAAATATTAAAAAATAAAACTATTAAAAATTTTAGCAACTATGAAAAAATATATAATAAATTAGCTAAAGAATCTTTAGGTATAGCAGTTGAAATTATTAAAAACGATTTATCAGCATTAGGAATTAAACATGATAATTTTGTTCATGAATCCAAATTAATTAAAAATGCATTAGTACAAAAGACGATTAATAAACTCGAAAAACAAAATTTCGTTTATAGAGGTAAACTTCTGGCTCCCAAAGGGGAATTGACCAAAGATTGGGTAGATAGACAACAGTTGTTATTTAAATCAACGAATTTTACAGACGATATTGACAGACCGTTAACAAAAGCAGATCAATCTTGGACTTACTTTGCTAGTGATATTGCCTATCATGCAAATAAAATTGACAGAAAATTCAATGTATTAATAAATATTCTAGGTGCTGATCATGCGGGCTACATAAAAAGAATTTCAGCTGCTGTATCAGCTCTTTCTAGTAACAAAATTAATTTAATATGCAAAGTAACTCAACTTGTAAAATTATTAAGAAAAGGTGAACCATTTAAAATGTCTAAACGTAAAGGAGATTATATTACCGCAAAAGATCTAGTAGATGAGGTTGGAAAAGATTCTGTCAGATTTATGATGCTAAATAGAAGCAATGATGCAGAATTAGATTTTGATTTTGATAAGGTAACAGAGAAATCAAAAGAGAATCCTGTATTTTATGTTCAATATGCTTATGCAAGAATTAATTCTATTTTTAGATCACTTCATTTAGATATTGAAAAAAAAATAAATTTCAATAAAGAGCATCTAACTATTAATAAATATGAAATTGAAATTTTGAAAAAAGTTTTAGAATGGCCAAAATGCGTTACAATATCATCAACTAAACTTGAACCACACAGAATACCTGTTTATTTATACGATCTTGCAACTTTGTTTCACGCATACTGGAATATGGGAAAAATTAAAGAAGAATATAGATTTATCATTAATAATAAAATTAATAATAAGTCTCGTTTAGTTTTACTAAAAGTGCTGTCTATAGTTATAAAAAATGGTATGTCAATTTTAGGGGTATCAACACCAAAAAGAATGTAATGTTGAAAAAAATTAAATATACATTTTATATAGTATCATTTTTGCTATTTGTAATATTAATAACTAATTTTTATTTTTCAGATCAAAATATTAGAGCCACAAATAAATCTAGATCTTCTTACTCTGTTAAAATTAGCAATGATACGATGAATATTCCCTTATTAAAAAATGATACAAGCAACATAATTGAATATAGAAACGATATAGAAATTTATAAAAAAAAGAAGAAAAAATATAAATTTTGGGAATTAATTGGAAGTAAGTAAATGCAAAGAAAAGCAGTCATTTTTGGAATAAAAGGAGCAAAATTAACTACAGAAGAAAGAGATCTTATTAAAAACGAAAAACCTTGGGGTGTAATTTTATTTTCCAGAAACATTAAAGATTTGAATCAACTAAGACATCTTATTACTGAAATCAAATATAATATTAATGACAAAAATTTTCCTATTTTGATAGATCAAGAAGGTGGTAGTGTTTCTAGATTAAATACAATTATTGATTTTAGTATTTTTTCTCAAAAATTTTTTGAAAAATTATATTCACGTGATAAAAATATTTTTTATCAATACTATAAAATTTATATAGAAAAAGTTTGTGATATATTAAATAGAGTTGGTATAAATATTAATACTGTTCCAGTCTTGGATGTGCGAAGAAAAATATCTCACAGAATAATGGTTGATCGATGTTTTTCTGAAAATCCTAATTTAGTAACGAAATTAGGTAATTTGTGTATTAATTTATTTGAAAATAAAAAGATAGCTACTGTTATAAAACATATTCCGGGACACGGAGTATCTAAAATTGATAGTCATCATAAAACGCCTGTAGTTGAAATGAATAGAAATGAACTTATCAAAAAGGATTTTAAGCCTTTCAAAAAGTGTAATTCGCTATTTGCTATGACTGCTCATGTAATTTATCTCATTTATGATCCTATTTATACAGCCACACATTCTAAAATTGTTATAAATGAAGTAATTAGAAAACTTATTGGATTTAAAGGGATTCTTATATCAGACGATATATCAATGAAGGCTTTAAATTATGGATTAATAAATAATGCTACAAGAGCTTTAGATGCCGGATGTAATTTAATTCTTCATTGTAACGGGAATATCAAGGAAATGAAAAAATTAATAAAAGTTGTACCAATTATTGATAAATTTACACAAAGAAAAACATCACATTTTTATAAATTTTTAGGATAAAGTTAGTCATATGGAATTTACATCACCAGAGCAATTAAGAATAAATATAGACAATTATTCTGGACCATTGGATGTTTTGCTGGACCTTGCTAAGTTGCAGAAAGTTGATTTAACAGAAATTTCTATTACGCAATTGGCAGATGAATTTATAGAATTTATTAATAGTACGAAAAAAGTAAATTTGGATTTGGCCTCCGAATATTTACTCATGGCTACTTGGCTAGCTTATCTCAAGTCGAGATTGTTATTGCCTGAGGATGAAGATGATGATTTTAAAGCATCTGAAGTTGCGGAAAAATTAAAGATCCAGCTAAAAAAGTTAGAATTAATGCGCTTGTTATCCGATCAGTTACTAAAGAAAAAAAGACTTGGGACTGATGTCTGTATGAGAGGTATGTATGGAGGAATTAGAACAACTGTTAATTCAAAATTTGTAGTTTCTTTATATGAATTGTTGAAATCTTATTCCAATCACGTTATGAAAAAAAGTTTTTTATCAATAAACATTCCTCGTTTACCAGTTTGCAGAACTGAAGAAGCAACCGATATCATTAGAAAAAATATTAAAACTCTAAGCGAATGGAAAGAAATATTTGATATGATTCCAAATAAATTTAAAAAAACCAAAAATCTTAGAAAATCGGGAATAGCAGGTTTTTTTTCTGCTTCCCTTGAGCTAACCAAAGAAGGACTAATTAGCATCATGCAAAAGAAAAGTTTTGATAAACTATTGATAAAAGAAAGAAAATGAACAAAAAAAGAGATTCTAAAATTTTAAAATTTCCATTTGGTATAAATGAATCCGAAAGACAAGTTGAGGCGATTTTATTTGCTGCCGAAGAACCTCTTGATCTTAAAAGCATTGAAGAAAGAATGAAAATAAAAGCTAATGTTTCTAAAATTTTAGAATCTCTTGTCATTCAATATAAAAATAGAGGAATTAATTTGGTTTGTATTGCAAACAAATGGTCTTTTAGAACAGCTTCAAATCTTTCTCATTTAATGAATTTACAAAAATCTAATCAAAAAAAATTATCTAAGGCTGCCATAGAAACTTTATCAATAATCGTCTATCATCAACCAGCAACAAGGTCCGAAATAGAAGAAATAAGAGGTGTAACTTTTGCTTCAGGAACTTTAGAAATATTATTAGAACTCAACTGGGTCAGACCTGCTGGAAGAAAAAATGTTCCAGGAAAACCTATTCAATATGTTACTACAGATGAATTTCTTAGCCATTTCAATCTTCAGGAATTATCAGATTTACCTAATATTGAAGAACTTACTTCGGCAGGATTAATCGATAGTGGAAGAGTTGATCCTTCGATTTTCGGAACTGACAAATTTATGAAAGAACAAAATATTGAAAAGAAAGAGGATATATATTCTAATATCGACGATATGCTCAGTCGAACACTTAAATCTGAAGAAGAGTAAAAGAATTCTTTAACAAACTCAAAAAATTGTATATAAAATAATCATGAGCATAGGTTTTTGGCAAATAGCAATTGTTGTCGTGTTGGTAGTTCTTCTCTTTGGAAGAGGCAAGATATCTTCTTTGATGGGAGATGTAGCGAAGGGAATAAAAAGTTTCAAAAAAGGCATGTCAGATAATCCTGATCAATCAACATCAGCATCAACATCAACATCGTCATCTGAAGACACATCAAACAAAGATCAAAATTCTGAGAATAAATAGTATACAATGCCACAAATTGGATGGTTTGAAATACTAATTGTAGTTATTTTAGCAATATTAATTATCGGACCTAAAGACTTTCCAGTTATGTTAAAAAAAATGGGTGGCTGGATCGGATCTATAAAAAGATATTTTAATGAAATTCAAAAAGATGTAACGGATATGAAAAATACCGCAGAAGATGAAATTTCTGTAGATAAAAAATATTCAAATAACAATAAAGATAAAAAAAAAGATGAATGATGAAACAAAAAGTCAGGGCAGTTTCGTTGAACACTTCACCGAGTTAAGATCAAGATTGGTTAAGTCTATTATTTATTTATTCATTTTTTTTATAATTTGTTATTTTTTTGCAGAAAATATTTATCGCTTTTTGGTCGAACCTTATGCTGATGCTGTTAGAGGAGATGATCTCAACAGAAGATTGATATTTACAGCCCTACATGAAACTTTTATTACTTATTTAAAAGTTGCTTTTTTCACATCACTGTTTGTCACAAGTCCAATAATATTAACACAAATATGGAAATTTATTGCGCCTGGTTTGTATAAAAATGAAAAAAAAGCTTTGTTACCGTATTTAATTGCTACCCCAACATTATTTCTTATGGGAGGTTTGCTGGTATATTATTTAGTAATGCCTCTGGCTATAAAATTTTTTCTTAGTTTTGAAACCGTGGCTGAAATTAATAGTTTACCCATACAATTGGAAGCAAAGGTAAATGAATATTTATCTCTTATTATGAGGCTTATTTTTGCATTTGGCATTAGTTTTCAGTTGCCAGTATTATTAAGCCTTTTAGCCAGAGTTGGTTTTATAGATTCTGAATATTTAAAAAAAAGAAGAAAATATGTTATCGTAATTATTTTTGCGGTAGCAGCCATACTAACTCCTCCAGATCCAATTACACAAATTGGTCTGGGAATACCTTTGTTAATTCTCTATGAATTATCTATATTGTCAGTCAAAATTATAGAAAAAAAGAGAAAAGATGCATAATATAAAATCTATAAGGAAAGATCCTGATTATTATTTAAGAAAATTTACTAACAGAAATACAGATATTAATTTAAAAAACTTATTAAATTTAGATAAAAAAAATAGAGAATTGATTCAAAGTAAAGAAAAACTTGAACAAGAAAAAAAAATGATCTCAAAAAAACAAGACGAGAGTCAATTTTCAAGATCAAAAGAAATATCAAAAGAAATTGAACAACTTAGTAAATCTCAAATGAAAATTAAAAATGAAATTGAAGCTACACTTAGTTCCCTGCCAAATATAGCTTTAGATGATGTACCTATTGGTAAAGACGAAACTTGTAATAAAGAGTTGAAGAAAGTTGGAGAAATTACCGAATTTAAATTTAAACCATTATCACACTACGATATTGGCAAAAAGCTTGATTTAATGGATTTTGATATTGCAAGAAAAACTTCTGGTGCACGATTTGTTTTTTTGAAAGATAAATTGGCTTTACTTGAAAGAGCCATTTCTAATTTTATGCTTGATTGCCATACAAAAGAATTTGATTATCAAGAAATATCACCACCGTTAATAGTTAACGAAGATGTTATGTATGGGACTGGCCAACTTCCAAAATTTGAAAGTGATCAATTTGAAATCAAATTGGATGATGAAAAATTTAAAAAATTTCTTATACCAACAGCTGAAGTCGTATTAACAAATATAGCTAGAGAATCTTTTGTAGATAAAAACAAATTGCCTCTAAGATTGGTCGCTTCAACTGCTTGTTTTAGAAAAGAAGCAGGCAGTTATGGAAAAGATACTAAAGGAATGATGAGGCAACATCAATTTTACAAAGTTGAGCTTGTCAGTATTGTTGAACCGAATAAATGTTCAGAAGAATTAGATAGAATGACAAATTGTGCGCAAAATATTTTAAATAAATTAAAACTTCCTTATCGACAAATTTTGTTGTCAACAGGTGATATGGGGTTTAGCGCTGAAAAAACATATGATTTGGAAGTTTGGATACCTTCCGAAAATAAATTTCGTGAAATTTCAAGCTGCTCTTCATGTGGTCAATTTCAAGCAAGAAGAATGATGGCTAGGTTTAAAAACGAAAAAAATGAAAATGATTTTTTGGGAACATTGAATGGTTCGGGATTGGCTGTCGGAAGAACCTTAATAGCTATAATGGAAAACTATCAACAAAAAGACGGAACAATAGTAATCCCGGAAGTTCTGAGATCTTATATGCACGGTGAAGAGCGTTTAGGATAATTTTAATTGTTTATTTTTTTAAATTAGTATAATCATAATACAAATTTAGGAGTGAATTATGTCTGGTTCGGGTTTTGCGCAATTTATACCATTAATCTTAATATTTGTTATTTTTTATTTTTTTCTTATAAGACCGCAGCAAAAAAAAATTAAGAACCATAAACTGATGGTCTCTGCTTTAAAAAGAGGGGATGAAGTGGTTACCTCAGGTGGAATTGTTGGCAAAGTAGAAAGAATACTTGGTGATGATAAAATTGATTTAACGATTTCAGATAATGTAACTGTTCAAGTTGTTCAATCAACAATACAAAGTTTGCTTAAAAAGCCTGAAACAAAAAAATAATTATATCCTGTGTTATATTTCTCTAAAATAAAATTAGTTATAATATATTTTATAATTATAATTTTAACTCTATTTTCACTTGCCAATTTTACAAATATTGACGATAAATTTTTATTCTCAAAAAAAGTTAATTTGGGATTAGATCTACAAGGAGGATCTTATTTATTATTGGAGGTCAATTCTCATCCATTAATAAAACAAAAATTACAAAATAAAGTTTTATCTTTAAGAAAATATCTAAAAGATGAAAAGATTAAATACAAAAATTTAAGATTAAATAATGAGAAAATAAGCTTTCAATTAGATGTTAATGAGACTAGCAAATTTGAAGAATTTTTTTTAAATAAAAAGAATCTTATAAACAATTATTTTCAACAATATCGATCGTACGAAATGGATTTTTCTGTTGTAGAAACATTTGTTACGATAAGTTATTCAAAATATGGGCTTATAGAAATAAAAAGTTCGGCCTTAGAGCAATCTCTAATAATAGTTAGAAAAAGAATAGACGAGGTTGGCACTAACGAACCTACTATTATTAGAAGAGGTAATGATAGAATTTTAATTGAACTTCCTGGTCTGGATAATCCTAATCGCATAAAGAATTTGCTGGGCAAAACGGCTAATTTAACTTTTAGATTAGTGTCAGATGATGAAAGTGATTTTGGATCAGAATTAATGCCTTACGAAGATAGTGAAAAACAACTAAAAATTAGCAAAAGAGTAATGATGAGTGGTGATAATTTGATTAATGCACGACCAACATTTGATAATCTGAATAATGAATCTGTAGTAAGTTTTACATTGGATAGAGTGGGTGCAATGAAGTTTGGAAGAGTGACTACAGACAACGTGGGAAAAAGATTAGCTATAGTTTTAGATAACAAAATCATTAGCGCTCCTGTTATTAGGGAACCAATATTAGGAGGTAATGGACAAATTTCTGGAAATTTTACCCTTCAATCAGCAAGTGATTTTGCATTACTTCTTCGATCCGGTGCGCTTCCCGCGCCACTAAATATTATTGAAGAAAGAACGGTTGGACCAGATCTTGGAGAAGACTCTATCAAATCAGGCGCAATTTCTTTATTGATAGGTTTTTTATTGGTTATAGCCTACATGCTGTACAAATATAGATTTTTGGGAATCGTAGCCAACACAGCTTTAATTATTAATCTTTTACTACTTTTGGGCATGTTAACTATTTTAGAAGCTACTCTGACTTTGCCAGGAATAGCCGGAATTATCTTGACTGTAGGCATGGCAGTCGATGCTAACGTTTTAATTTATGAGAGAATAAAAGAAGAAATGAGAACTGAAAAATCAATTATTCATGCTTTTGATATGGGTTATAAAAGAGCACAATCAGCGGTCTTAGATGCAAATATAACAACATTGATTTCAGCGATTATACTTTATTCCTTAGGCTCAGGTCCAGTTAAGGGTTTTGCAGTTACTTTAGGAATAGGAATCGTGACAACTTTATTTTCGGTATATTTCTTTGCTCGCCATTTATCATCTTTTTATGTAATGAAAAACAAAGATAAAAAAATTTCTATATGATTATTAGATTACCACAAGATTTTTTGTTCACAAATCATTACAGAAAATTAAACTTTTTGTCGTTAATTTTAATAGTTTTGTCTGTTCTTATTATTTTATTTAAAGGTTTAAATCTTGGAGTAGATTTTAAAGGTGGAACTTTGATAGAAATTAGAATGGAGAATGCAAACGTTAATATCGGTGAAATTAGACAATCTTTTTTAAAAATGAATTTGGGAGACGTCACCGTAAAAAAATTTGGCAAAAAAAATGATTTTCTGGTAAAAATTGAAATATCAAAAACTGACGATAAGAATTTCATAAAAACGATTAACGAAAAATTATCTGCTGATTTGGGTGCTAAAGCGAATTTTAGAAGAGTTGAGAATGTTGGTCCTAAAGTTAGTAATGAACTACTTCAAGCGGGTCTTTTAGCGATCAGTCTATCCTTGGCTGCTATGCTGATTTATATTTGGATAAGATTTGAATGGCAATTTAGTTTAGCTGCTATCACTGCATTAATTCATGATGTTATTATAACAGTGGGAATTTTCTCTTTCTTATCTTATGAAGTAAATTTATCTATTGTGGCTGCCGTTTTGACCATAGTTGGTTATTCCATGAATGATACAGTGGTAATATTTGATCGTATAAGGGAAAATTTAAGGAAATTTTCAAAAATTTCAATTAGTGAAATCTCAGATACATCAACTAAAGAAACTCTTTCTAGGACTTTAATTACCTCTGTAACCACACTTTTGGCCCTATTATCAATATATATATTTGGTGGTGCTATACTAAAAGGCTTTTCCTTTGCTATGATAATAGGAGTTATTGTTGGAACTTATTCTTCAATATTTGTCGCAACTCCAATTTTAAATTACACAAAAGTTAATCAAAAAACTGTCTTAAAAGATAAAGATAGTGTCGAAAATAATTAATATAAGTTTTGAGCTATTACCATAGATAGTAACATTGGTAGAGACAATAACGTATTTATTCTAGAAGTTAACATTGCCGTTTTTGTTGATTTAGCTTTTTCTTCAGGAGTAACTTCCACAATTCCTAGTGCTTTTTTTTGATTTGGCCAAATTATAAACCAAACATTATACGCCATAATTAGACCTAACCACATTCCAATACCAATAGCAGTGTCTTTACCTCCGCCACTTCCTATACCCAATACTAGAGCTTGATGAACATAACCATTTAAAGTAGCAACTATTAATCCAGTAACTATTGTAGCTAGAGCTGCCCATCTGAACCAAAAAAGTACTGCTGGCGCTATTACTTTACCAATCGCTGGTTTTTGATCATCAGGAATTTTTGGCATGTTTGGTATTTGAATAAAATTTAAGTACCAAAGGAGACCTATCCACATAACACCAGCAAGAACGTGTAGATATCTAAATAACCAACTCCAAAACAATTGGTCAAAAGTCCAATCTCCACCACCAAAAAATAATCCTAGAAACAATAATATAGCAAGGATTATTGATAAATGAATCGTTTTCGTTAGCGATTGTAGTATTGATACCATTGTAATTTAACTCTCTCCCAAGTTATTTATAGCATTTTTTACGATGAAATTTAAGCTGATATTTTAAGCCTCGTATTGATAATATTTTTTAAAAAATTTCCCGTATAACTGTTAGATACCTCGCATATTTGTTCTGGATTCCCCTCAGCGATAATTTGACCACCCTTGATACCTCCTTCAGGTCCCATATCAATTATCCAATCCGCCGTTTTAATTACATCTAAATTGTGTTCTATAACAATGACAGTATTCCCTTGATTAACAAAAGCTTGCAGGATTTCTAGTAGCTTTTTAATGTCATGTGCATGTAATCCTGTGGTTGGTTCGTCTAAAATGTACATAGTTCTACCCGTTGATCTTTTAGATAATTCTTTGGCCAATTTTATTCTTTGAGCTTCACCCCCGGATAAAGTAGTGGCTTGTTGGCCTATTTTTATGTAGCCAAGACCGACCTTTTTTAAAGTTACCAATTTAGTTTTTATAGTAGGAATATTTTCAAAAAAAACACAACCTTCGTCTACCGTCATGCTCAATACATCTGCTATATTTTTATTTTTATATTTGATTTCCAAAGTTTCACGATTATATCTAGTTCCCTTACACACATCGCATGCTATATATACATCAGGCAAAAAATGCATCTCATAAGTTATCACACCATCACCTTCGCAGCCTTCACACCTTCCGCCTTTAACATTAAAAGAAAATCTTCCAACTTTATAACCGCGTGTTTTTGATATAGGCAAATTTGCAAACCAATCTCTTATCGGTCCAAAAGCTCCTGTATAAGTAGCAGGATTCGATCTTGGTGTTCTTCCTATAGGAGATTGATCTATATTAATAATTTTATCTATTCTTTCTATACCCTTATAATTTTTAAATGGTTTTGGCAGTTTTCTAGATTTATTATTATTTAACATCAAATTTAAAGCGTTATACAAAGTATGTAGTATTAATGTAGATTTACCGCTACCTGACACACCAGTCACACAAGTAAATGTACCTAATGGCACTTTCAGATTTATATTTTTTAAGTTATGACCAGTGGCGCCTAAAATTTCTAAATAACTTTCATTTTTTGCTAATCTTCTTGTTTTAGGAACATAAATATTCATTTTTTTTGATAAATAGTTTCCAGTAATACTATTCTCATTGTCGATTATTTTTTTTAAATTTCCTTGCGCAACAATATTCCCTCCTTCATTTCCAGCTCTGGGACCAAGATCAATTATATGATCAGCGTTTTGCATTGTTTCAGTATCATGCTCAACTACTATGACTGTATTACCCAAATCTCTTAGTCGTTTTAAAGCATTAATTAACTTGATATTGTCTTTCTGATGTAGGCCAATCGAAGGTTCATCCAAAACATAAAGTACACCGGTCAAACCTGATCCTATTTGAGAAGCTAATCTTATTCTTTGCGATTCTCCGCCAGATAAAGTTCCAGATTCTCTTGATAATGTTAAATAATCTAAACCTACATTGAGCAAAAAATTTAATCTTTCGTTGATTTCTTTTAAAATATGCTGAGCAATTTTTTTTTCTTTTTCGGGCAAAGTATTGTTTAAGCTTTCAAACCATTTTTTTGCTTCAAATATAGATTTTTTTGTAACTTCACTAATATTTAAATTATCTATTTTCACGCATAAAGCTTCATCTTTTAATCTCATTCCTTTGCACTTTTCACAATCAGATTCACTTTGATATTGGGAAATTTCTTCTCTTTTCCATTCACTTTCAGTTTCTAAGTATCTTCGTTCTAAATTATTAATTACGCCTTCAAATGATTTATTAGTTGTATATTTTTCATATCCATCGTCATAATTAAATTTTATTTCATCATCATGAGAACCATAAAGTATTATATCTTTTATCTTTTGAGGTAATTTTTTCCACGGCTCATCCAAAGAGAAATTATAGTGCTTAGCTAAAGAAGCTAACGTTTGAGCATAATAAAGTGAAGTTGTTTTTGACCAAGGTTCAATGGCTCCATCAGCTAAACTTTTTTTACTATTCGGAACAACTAAGTTTGCATCTACATTTAAATTTAATCCTATGCCTTCACATTCTTCACATGCGCCATAAGGACTATTAAAAGAAAATAGTCTTGGTTCAATTTCTTCGATTGTAAAACCACTTTCTGGACAAGCAAATTTTGATGAAAAAATAATTTTTTCTATTTTTCTAAATTTTTTAGGAAGAGTTTCATTTTCATACTCAACGAATAACAGTCCATCAGATAAATTAAGAGCCATTTCAACACTTTCGGCTAATCTATTTCCCAATTCGTTATTTATAATAATTCTATCAACTACAATTGATATATCATGTTTTATTTTTTTGTTTAACTGAGGCACTTCATCTATATTGTAATAAATGTCATCAATTTTTATTCTTCGAAAACCTCTTCTTTTAAAATCCTTTATTTCTTTTTTGTATTCACCTTTTCTACCTCTAATAACGGGAGAAATTAGATAAATAGTATTTTTTTTTGGCAGATCTTTTATTTTGTCAACAATTTCTGCAACACTTTGTGATTTAATAGGTTTACCTGTAAATGGAGAAAAGGGAGTGCCAGCCCTTGCATACAATACTCTCATGTAATCATAAATTTCAGTAACGGTGGCGACAATAGATCTAGGATTTTTGGGTGTATTCTTTTGTTCTATTGAAATAGCAGGACTCAATCCTTCAATTGAATCAACTTTAGGTTTTTTCATTTTGTCTAAAAATTGCCTCGCGTAAGCTGAAAGGCTTTCCACATACCTTCTTTGACCCTCTGCGTAAATAGTGTCAAATGCTAAAGATGATTTACCTGATCCAGATAGGCCTGTTATTACAATGAAATTGTCTTTCGGAATATCAAGCGAAATATTTTTTAAGTTGTGCTCTTTTGCCCCTTTAATAACGATTTTTTTGACCATAAAATTTTACTACTATATCTTACTTGCTTAATAAAAATATAAAAATATGTTATATTAGAATAAAGTAAAAATTAATCTTTAAATAATTTTATAGACAATATGGCTGGAAGTTTAAATAAAGTACTTTTGATAGGCAGATTAGGGGCCGATCCTGAAGTAAAGCAAATGGCGAATGGCAAGAGTGTTGCGAGATTCAGTTTGGCTACTAGCAATACATGGAAAGATAAAAATACAGGTGAAAGAAAAGAAAAAACAGAATGGCATAGAGTTGTAATATTTAACGAGGGTTTAGTTAATGTAGTGCAACAGTACGTAAAAAAGGGAGCACAGGTTTACATAGAAGGTCAACTTACAACTAGAAAATGGACTGATGAAAAATCTGGACAAGATAGATATTCAACTGAAATAATTCTTCAAGGTTATAATTCAACATTTACGATTCTAAGCGGAAAGAATAATCAAAGTGCTACATCACAAGATACTACGGAAAGTAAAAGCGCACTTCCAAATGAGAATAATATTTCATCAAGTGATCTTGATGATGAAATTCCTTTTTAATCTAAATGGAATATATAGAATCTAATTTAATTAAAAAAAATCACAGACCAATTTTTGTTTACGATGAAATGAGCTCGTCTTATTTATCATACGCAATGAGTGTGATAGTCAGTAGAGCCCTACCTGACGTAAGAGATGGATTGAAACCTGTTCATAGAAGAATAATTTACGCAATGTATAAAGGTGGTTACGATTGGTCAAAACAGTTTAGAAAATCAGCAAGAATAGTAGGAGATGTTATTGGTAAATATCATCCACATGGAGATCAAGCAGTTTATGATGCATTAGTTAGACTTACGCAAGACTTTTCCATGAGTCAACCGCTAACGGATGGTCAAGGAAATTTTGGATCTATTGATGGTGATCCTCCCGCTGCAATGAGATATACAGAAACAAAATTAGCTAGGCTTTCGCAATTTTTAATCGAAGATATAGAAAAAAATACTGTTGAATTTAAAAGCAATTATGATGAAAGTGAAAAAGAGCCATCTGTTTTGCCGGCGCAGTTTCCAAATTTGTTAGTGAATGGAGCCGGAGGAATTGCAGTGGGAATGGCCACAAGTATTCCTCCACATAATTTGGGTGAAATTATTGATGGAACTATAGCTTTAATAAACAATAAAAATATTACTATTTCTCAATTAATGAAAAAAATTCCAGGTCCAGATTTTCCCACAGGAGGAATAATTATAGGCAAAGAAGGTTTAAAACAGGGATACGCTAAGGGAAGGGGATCAATTAAAATCAGAGGTTTAATTGAAAAAGAAAGTTTAAAAAATGGAAAAGATCGATTAGTAATAAAATCTATTCCCTATCAAATTAACAAATCAATACTAAATGAAAAAATAGCCGAGTTGGCTAGAGATAAGAAAATAGAAGGCATAAGCGATATAAGAGACGAATCTAGCCACGAAGGAGTAAGAGTCGTATTGGACTTAAGAAGAAATATTGAGCCAGAAACCATTAAAAGACAGTTATACCGATTAACATCAATAGAGTCTTCTTTTGGTTTTAATACCCTAGCTATTGTAAATGGGAAGCCAAAAATTCTTAATCTAAAGGAATTTATATCTGAATTCGTCAATTTTAGGGAAAAGACTTTAACCAAAAGAATAAAGTTCGATTTATTCAGGGCTCAGGAAAAAGCTCATATTTTATTAGGCATCTCAGTTTCGGTTGAAAATATTGATGCCGTAATAAAAATTATTAAAAATTCTGATACTGTAGATTTGGCTAAAAAAAATCTATTAAATAAAAAATGGAAAATTAATAAAACTAGCCGTTTGATAAAGCTTGTTACCTCAGATAGATCAAAGACCGCTTATTTGCTATCAGAAAAGCAAGCATCTGCTATTTTAGAATTAAGATTGCAAAAATTAACAGCTTATGGAATTCAAGAAATTGAAAATGAAATAAAAAAACTTGCTGAATTAATCAAAAAATATGAAAAACTGTTAAAATCAAAAAGAGATCTTTTTGAACTTATCATAGATGAATTAACAAAAATAAAAGAAAAATTTTCGATGAAAAGAAGAAGTAAAATTATAGATGCTGTTTTAAACTATAATATAGAAGAAACAATACAGAAAGAGGCAGTTGTAATTACTATAACTCATAAAGGTTATATTAAACGTGGTTCACTTTCTTCTGTAAAGGTTCAAAAAAGAGGAGGTAAAGGAAAGTCTGGTATTAAGACAAGAGATGAAGATTTTGTTGTACAAATCTTTACGGCAAATTCACACACTCCTGTTTTGTTTTTTTCAACGCAAGGGCTTGTTTATAAGTTAAAAGCCTGGAAAATACCCCAAGGAACATCTAATTCTAAAGGCAAAACTTTATTCAACCTTCTTCCGTTGAAAAATCATCATTCCATAAGTTCAATTATGCCTTTACCTGAAAATGAAAATGAATGGAAAAAGGTTTACGTAGTTTTTGCTACATCAAAAGGAAAAATCAGAAAAAACAGTTTAGAAGATTTTATAAATATTCAATCTACTGGTAAAATTGCAATGAAACTTGATGAGGATGATAAGATTATAGGAGTAAAAATTTGCAGAGATGATCATGACATTATTCTAAGTACACAATTAGGCAAATGCATAAGATTTATGTCAAAAAAATTAAGGATTTTTAAAGGAAGATCATCTAAAGGAATTAAGGGTATAGAGTTGGGACCAGAAGACAAAATAATTTCTTTGTCTATTGTAGATAACGTAAATATTAAATCTCAAATAGTGAAAAAATTACTCAAAAATGGATCATCAGATAAAATTAAATCATCTGAAATTGCGGCAAAGCAAAAATATATATTATCAATTACTAAAAACGGTTTTGGTAAAAGAACGTCTTTTTATGATTATCGAGTCACCAATAGAGGAGGTAAAGGTATTATTGGTATTATTAACTCCAAGAGAAATGGCAATGTAGCTGCATCTTTTCCTGTAAACGAAGGTGATGAAATTATCTTGTCTACTGACAAAGGTAGAGTAATAAGATGTGCTGTTAAGGAAATAAGAAATGCCAGAAGGAATACACAAGGAGTCAGAATATTTAAACTATCCGGTGAAGAAAAAGTTGTTTCGGCTATAAAAATAGAAGATAATTTTAATTAATTTAGATGACTAAAAATATTGGTATATATCCAGGGACGTTCGATCCAATTACTTATGGACATATCGACATAATTGAAAGAAGTTTAAAAATTGTAAAAAAATTAATTGTTGCAGTGTCTAATGATGGCGGTAAGGAATATATGTTTTCTGCTGACGAAAGAATTTCTATAATAAAAAATTCATTATTTAGAGATTTAAAATTTAACTCACGTAACATCCAAGTATTATCTTTCAATACATTAACTACGTCTTTATGCAGAAAATATGGAGCTAAAACATTATTTAGAGGATTAAGAGCTACATCAGATTTTGAATATGAGTTCCAATTAGCGGGAATGAATAGAAAACTTGACAAGAAAATTGAGACAGTTTTTCTAATGGCAGATGTGGATAAACAAATAATTTCATCAAAATTTGTTAAGGAAATAGCTATCTTGAATGGGAACGTAGACAGTTTTGTTACAAAAAACGTAATTAGAGCTATTAAAAGTAAAATATGATAAAAAGGATTATTCCAATTTTTATTTTTATTTTTTTTATCACAGAGGTTAAAGCACAAGAAAATATTATGATCATGAAATTAAAAGATGGTGAAGTTGTTCTTGAATTATTTAGTGATGTTTCTCCAAACCATGTAAAAAGATTCAAACAATTAGCCAAAGAAAAAAAATATGATGGAGTAGTTTTTCACAGAGTGATAGATGGATTTATGGCACAAACAGGTGATGTTGAATTTGGTAATTCACTTTCAGAAAGTTACGATCTTAAAAGAGCAGGTACCGGAGGTTCTAAATATCCAAATTTAAAAGCAGAGTTTAGTAATTTGCCTCATGATAGAGGAACTTTGTCTATGGCTCGCTCACAAGACCCTAACAGTGCCAATAGTCAATTTTTTATATGTTTTAAGGCGTCTCCTTTTTTAGATAGACAGTATACAGCCTTTGGAAAAGTAATTGTGGGCATGGAATTTGTTGATTTAATTAAGAGAGGAGAAGGCGCTAATGGTGAAGTATCTGATCCTGACAAAATTTTAAGCCTTTCTTCTCAATAATATCTAATACTATACATGTCTTCCGAAAAGTTTTCTTTTCATCTTTCGAATGAAAACCATTCGGCAAGACTTGGTGTTATCAGTACTTATCGAGGTTCGATTGACACTCCCACTTTTATGCCTGTAGGAACACAGGGCACAGTCAAATCAATTTTTCTTGATGATTTAATCTCTTGCGGCACTGAAATAATTTTATCAAATACATATCATTTAATGATTAGGCCTGGCGTTGATCGAATAAAGAGAGTTGGTGGATTACATAAATTTATGAATTGTAGGCTGCCTATACTAACTGATTCTGGCGGTTTTCAAATTATGTCTCTATCAAAATTAGTCAAGATTGATGAAAAACAGGGTGCAATTTTTAATTCTCATATAGACGGTAAACGTTTTACCTTGAGTCCGGAGGATAGTATTAGAATTCAAAAAGATCTTAATTCAGATATTCTTATGGTTTTAGACGAATGTCCAAAATTAACTAATGATAAAAAGAAACTCATTAAATCAATAAAACTTTCAAGTAATTGGGCCGAGAGATCAAAAAACGAATTCGGTAATAATCCAAGAAAAGCTTTATTTGGGATAATTCAGGGGGGTATTTATAAAGATCTAAGAATGGAAAGTTTGGATAATCTTAAAAAAATTTCTTTTGATGGTTACGCTTTGGGTGGTCTGGCTGTAGGGGAAACTCAAAAACAAATGTTTAAGGTTCTTGATGACGTTGTTCCTTTTATGCCGAAAAATTTACCTCGCTATTTAATGGGCGTAGGTACCCCTTCTGATATATTGGGAGCAGTGAAACGTGGTATTGATATGTTTGATTGTGTTATGCCTACACGATCTGGAAGAACTGGTTTGGCATTTACATGGAAAGGCAGACTTAATTTGAGAAATGCTAAATATCAAAAAGATGATTCTCCAATTTGCGAAAATATGAGCTATCGCAGTCTTAATTCTTATTCTAAAAGTTATATTAATCACTTAATCAATTCTAATGAAATATTGGCTTCTATGATTTTAACAATGAATAATTTGTTTTTTTATCAAGATTTAATGAAAAAAATTAGGGAAGCTATAAAAAATAATATTTTTGGTGATTTTTATAACAAATATAGCAATATAATTTAATTTTGCTTGCAATTTGTTAAGTTTATAATTGAAAAAAAGATAAAAATATATAGTAGTATTTTTCCTAGGGCCGTTAGCTCAGTTGGTAGAGCACTTCCCTTTTAAGGAAGGTGTCATTGGTTCGAATCCAATACGGCTCACCAAAAAAGGTGCTTAATTCGCCCGATCATTTAAAATTCCTTGATATTTGAAAGATAAATAGTTTTGAGACGAGTGACGTTTGCTCTCTATGGCGCTACAGATTTTGTATAGAAACTGTATAGCCCAAATGTTCACGGGTTGTTCAAAACACAAATTGAAAGGAAAAAATGGTAATAAAACACGTTGAGCGAAGAGTAAGATTAAGTGATAGCCACATTAAAAAGTTAAGACAAAAAGACAAACTTTTTTCTGTCGGTGATAGTGAAGTCCCCGGGTTAAGGATTTATGTTGAAACTTCCGGGACCAAGAACTTTTATTATTGCTACAAGCCGAAGAACGAGAAAAATTGGGTGAGAATTAAACTTGGCAATTTTACGCTCTTAAATGTTCCGGGAGCTAGGGCTAAAGCAAAAAGATATGGTGCTGCTATACTAGACGGGAAGGATCCGGTAATTGCTAGACGAGAATTAAAAGCTGAATTAAATTTGCATGAATTAACCGAGCAATTCTATTCTAAAAGATTCAATAAGAACTATGGATATAAGCCAAAAACTATCAAAGTTGTAAAAACTTGCATTGATGTTTGGGTGAATAAAAAATCTATAAAGCCGGCGATTCTACAAGTACAAAAAGAAAATCCGTATAGCATTCAGCACAAAAAACTATCCTCAATCACTAAAGAAGATATGAAGGGGCTGCACGACATAATTAGATTAAAAAGCCCCTCCGTTGCTAACAAAGTGATTAAGTTTTTAAATGTTATTTTTAAGTACGGAGTTGAAGTCGGTGAGTTGGCTAAAAATCCTATTAAGATGAAGAAGAAGCACTGGTCCCCGGATAAAGAAGATAATAGAATTATGACCGAAACCCAACGTGAAAATCTTTTGTCTATTGTTCTAAAAACTGACGGAAGAACCGGCAAGATTCATTATAATTATTATACTGAAAAAGCCTTGAACCTGGTCGCTTGTTTAATAATTGCTTGGTGGATTTTAACGGGACGCAGAAATGTTAGTGAAGGCAATAAGATTAAATGGAAACAAATAAGCTTTCCATTAAAGAAAATATCTTTTGAAGATAGTAAGGTCGGTGCAAAAACTTACAACATAGGACCAAACGCATTAAAACTTCTTCAACTGATCCATCAGGAAAGGTTAACCTCCGGTCCGTTATTATGGAAGGAAAGCACGAAGGAGTATGTTTTCCCTTCTTATAATTTTGGAAAGAAAAACAGTAGGGGAGAGAAATGTACCAAAGGTTATTTTGGTTCAGTAAGAAGGACCTGGAAGAGAGTTTTGAAATTGGCGGGAATAGAATACATTCCACCGAAACAATGTCGTCATACCTTCTTGACCTTGCTGCTTGATAAATCAAAAAATATCATGGTTGTGAAAAAGGCTGCAGGTCATTCAAATGTCAAAACAACTGAAAGATATGCAAAGATACTTGATACAGAAGTTGTTTCCGGTTTAGAAAAAATGGACCAGAAACCAACGAAGGAATCGAAGGTATTGGAATTTAAGAAGTAGCCACTTGAGACTTATTGCTTTATTCTCAATGAATGGTCAAATTAGAAAGAACCGGGCGACCGACCGGTGATAGCTTTGTAATCAATATAATTTATACAAAAGTTATTGAATACAGAAAGAAATATAAATTAACTGCCTGGAATGCCTGGAACAAACTTGCTGAACACGAAGCATTCAAAGACTTAATGAAGAAGTTTTATAAAGGAAAAACGAATAAAGATTATTACATTAATAGAATATTAAATAATAAAACTGCTCGTGATAAGTTTTATATTAACAACATCAAACGGAAAGCTACTGGTATTCAAACCTTAGTCCGCACAAAACCTTCCGAATATACTCATAGAAAAAAAAGAAAATAATTAATTTTGAGACTACTGACCAAACGCTCTTCTTGTTCTAGAAGTCGCTTATGAGCGATTTACTAAACGAAAAACAAGTTGCCGAACAATACAACATAGCGCCTGGGACTTTGCGAAGATGGCGTTGGGCGGGTAGAGGATTCCCTTATCAAGTTTTTGGAAGACCGAAAGGAACGAAGCACGGCGGTATTGTTAGATATGACGTTGCGGAAATTGAAGAGTACAGGGCGAAGAATAGGAAACTGTAATGATACGTAAACCAGCAAAAGACGGGCTCGGGAATAACGTAAGGGACTACATATTTAATCCCGCAGAAAATAAATTCGAGCATAAGGACGATTTAGTTCATGTATCGTCGTATGACATGAAGTCAAAAGAGCCGAAGCTAGGAAGTCCGGAACACAAACAGAAATTCCTGGGCAGGTATAAATCTGGTTATGTCGATTGGTGGAATAGAGACAAAAAAGAAAAAATAAATAATGAGCCGCTAGTAAGACAATTTAGAAACGATGATCCTAGTACCTATTTAACAAACGTTGATCAACAAAAGGGTATGCTGCTTGCAACAATTGAAGATGCAAAAAAACCGAAACCAAAGCCAAGAAAAAAAATAAATGCATACGCCGACATCAAAATCCCCATACCTACAGTAAATTATTCCCTACTCAAGGATCCTAAACAAGGAGCTCGGGAAGCAGCTATAGAGAAGTTAAGAGTGCACGCATTTACAAAATCTGAAAGTGATAGAGACAAAGGCATAGGAAGCCTGGCTAATACCACCGGTCGAAAGCTCAGAGCAACTGCCGCTAAAGATAGCTGGACAAAAAATCGGGAAAAAATTTATGAAAAATAAAATGGTTGCTAATCAATTAGTTTCGGAATCACAACTGAATGAGTTTATTGAAAAAGACTGTAAGCTTCTAACTTCAAAAGATCTTGCAAAAGTGCTGAATGTTACCGAAGCTGCGCTTCGCAAACAACGATCTAATAACAGATCTTTATTTCCATTTAGTAGATTAGGTCGGAGAATTTATTATCCAGCGGATCTTATTGTTAAGACCATACATAGTAATTTACAGGATGCGCAATTGAGGTAAAAATGACAGAAACACAAAAGCCCCAAACAAATGCTGGGGCTTCTGGTAATATTGATATCAGAGTTTTAGCACAAATTTTTAAATCACAAAAGAATAAAAGATTAATTTACAAACCAGATCAGCCGAACTCGGATGGTACTAAAAATATTGTTTGGGATGATAACGACATTGATTGGAAGAAGCATATCAGCGGAGAGCTGTTGCAGGGTGGAAATCCTGCAGTTGATGGAGCTGCAGTTTATGCAGTTGCAGATGTTGATAGAGATAAAAAAACAAAATCCATATTTACAGATTCAAAAGCTAGGGAGAAAGATATAACTGAACAAGAACAAATTTGCAGAGATGCTTGGAATATAGATAATAGAATTGTAGTTTTTAAATCTCCTAGTGGAGCTTTCCATTGTTTTAAATTTTATCATAAATCAACCCCATTAAGAGTAGCTAATAAAGACATTAAAAGGATCGAACACAAACTTAAAAAGAAAAAATATAATGTAGATCCAACACATACACTCCCAACAGAAAATGGAGCTCAATTAGGCATTAATCTACCATGGACCAGAGGTAGAATTGCTTATGCTCCAACTGGTCTACCTTTAACATTTAATCAATTTGTTCACAGATATAGATTTCAAGATTATCCATTAATTGCTGCAGCTGCAGGTATGTATGAGCCGGGCAGGCATACAGCATTAATTAAGATTGCAGCCGTATTAGAAAAAAATAATAAAATAGAATTCTTAGATGATGTTATCGAGAATTTTGGAACTGAATTTACTGATGATGGATATATTAAAAGGATCAAAGATAAAAAGATTCATGAAAAATACAAAAACATTTCAGCTAAAGGAATAAGCGCAGCTATTACAGATATAGTTGGGTTTGATTATGAGCTGCCTACAGATGATGGACCTTCTGAATCTATAAAAGTTTATCGCATGCTGGACCCTCAATACCAACCAAAGATAAGAAAATTTATGATGGATGGATATTTAAAAGAGGGCTGCATGACCGTAATCGCTGGCGAGCCGGGAGTATCAAAAACTCAACTCCTTATACAGATGGGTTGCTGTTTTGTAAGTGGTCATGAATTCTTTGGAAAAAAAGTAAATGTCACTGGTAATGTTTTAATCTGTACT
>Ga0208524_1000240_pt1:22500-30301 | contig 30301 bp, 23 predicted proteins | sample ETNtaG_28_FD_185779 | JGI IMG/M metagenome (GOLD analysis project Ga0208524, IMG submission 185779) | Marine microbial and viral communities from oxygen minimum zone, Eastern Pacific Ocean - ETNP201406SV61 (SPAdes) (version 2) | ecosystem: Environmental > Aquatic > Marine > Oceanic ... | reverse complement strand
ATGATTCAATACGAATGGTGAAATTTTCGGCCAACATTGGGTATAAAGACATAAACTGATCTAGCCGCATGGCATCCATCACGAGCATGCAGACTTTAGTATTTTCCATTAGAATTGGTTGAACAAATTTTTGAAATACATCAGTTGAAAGATTGGGGCGATCTTTTTCTACTAACCATTTTTCATAATTATCTTCGACAAAATGAGTAAACTTTCTATTAGAGGATTGAATTTGTTCTTCTAATATTTGATTTAAACTCACTTCCTTCTGCTCATCAAAATCTAATTGCCATTTTACCAATCGGTTATAAATCCGCCACCAATCATTAAATGAAGTCGCTTCTTCTACATCTATTTCAATTTTTTGGAATTCCTGCAGGTACCCACTGTTTGTCTTCTCACTACGAATTTTTATATTTTCCAGTACTTGTTTACACGCCATAAAAATTTGATTTGGATTGACCGGCTTTATTAAAAATTGAGCTATTTTTTCCGAAATAGCTTCATCCATAAGCCATTCTTCTTCACTTTTGGTAATCATGATAATCGGCAATGCAGGGTTATTTTCTTTAATGCCCCTTAGGGTCTCCATACCATCTAATCCAGGCATGAATTGATCTAAAAGCACGAGGTCAAAGACTGTGTTTTTTGATAGATCAATACCATCCTTACCATTGGCACATGTAACAATGGAATATCCTTTTTCTTCCAAAAAAAGGATATGAGGTTTTAAATGATCAATTTCATCATCGACCCAAAGTATATTACCGCGAGTTTTTTGCATCATAATTAGATTCGGAAATTACGTTGAAGCATGATGGCTTCAGAATACGAAATGTGCTTATTTCGTCGTCATTGTCCAGACCCCATTCCAATCTTTTCCAGGGGGTTCATTTTTATAATAATCACATCGATCAATGTAAACTTTAGATGGTGTGGTTGGTCTATCCAAAAATGATTCTTCTAAGGCCAACGCATCCTTAAATCGTTTTTTGGCTTTCACCCAGTTTTGGTCAAGATATAATTTCATTCCATCATCAAAGGCGTCCACAAGCTGTCTATTCTCCTTCGACAATTCACCTTTTAACGATAATAACTCGTAAGCCTTAACTGGCTTTTTCTTTCCCTTCACACGGAGGTTATCCAAGAATCTCCACTCGAATTGATCTGCAACGACTTTGTAGGTGTTTTCAGCAACAAAAATATATACCCCATAATGTTTAGCGGCAGGTTCCAAACGCGCGGCAAGATTAACCGTATCACCCATCATGGTATAATTCATTCGCATGGCCGAACCCATATTTCCCGTAACCATTTCTCCCGAATTCAATCCTACGCGATGGCGAATATTGTGGACTAAGTCAGGCCAATCACCTTCTTCTTTCCATCTTTGTCTCATTTCAACCAATTTGTTTTCCATTTCTAATGCGGTTAAGCAGGCATGATATTCATGATTCTCAAGTGGAACAGGCGCACCGTAAAAAGCCACAATAGCATCCCCAATATATTTATCAAGTGTACCTTTATGCTCGAGCAAAGTATCCGTCATTTCAGTTAGGTATTGATTCATTAAGCTCACCATCCGAGTGGGTTCTAATACTTCAGAGAATGAGGAAAAACTTTGAATATCTGAGAAAAATGCTGTGTGATACCCTGCGACACCACCCAATTTAGGTTCCTGTTTATCTGCATACATCTGGTCAATTAAATCGGGAGATATATATGCGCCGAAAGTGTCTTTTAAAAAATTCTTATCTTTTTGTTCAACGATAAATTTATAGATAACATTGGCCGTATAAGTAACAACTAGACTGACCATAGGTGCCACAATTGGTATCACAAGTGATTGTCCAATTTCAGGAAGATCTGTTACAAATAATCCAGGATTATCTATCACCATTGAATTGGGTAAAATGAAGGCCAATGTACTTTTCACCATCCAGAACAGATCATCAACAAATAGCCCACAAGCGATGCCAAAATAAATTACACCCTCAAAAATAATCAGGATACCCGCAACAACTGGATTTAGGAAAGACAGTATTAGAAATGCAATTAAACTCAAAAGCGCAATCAATAATGTGTGACTTATGGGGTATCCGTATACCAATTCTGTTAACTGCCCACCCAATACATTTATGTAATTCTCATCCAATAATGTTTGAATTGCGTTACCATGAGTTTCCATCCCCGGTGTTAATTGCTGAATACCCCAAAAATTATAAAATGGCGTTTGTTTGTAATCGTGATGAACTTCAACAGATGTGCCGATGACAACAATTTTATTATAAAAAGGAGATTTGGTAATATCAAATTCTTCCCCAAGTCCCATGGCATCCATCATTTCACTGCGTTCTATCGGATCTTCTATAGCTTGTATCCATTCTGGAATTTCTCCCGGTAAGAATTGACTCATCCAATCCAAGTCCTCAATGGGATCACGCAAGGTTACATCTTCAGTATCAATCACATAGGCCAGTGAATATTTTGGGAATGTCCCCCAAGCTGGTAAATCTTTTTCTCCCGGATATTTGTAACCGGAAGGTGGTCCATAATAATTCACAAGGAATGAATTACCAGCACCATAAGCTTTAATCTTATTTTCACCATATAGCCAGGTTAAGTTTTCCCGATCAAAATATGGCTTTGCTGAATCCGGAATTTCTTTAAAGGCTTTTAATGCTTTTACCGCTAACGTTAAATAATACTTTTCTGGTTCATGGGCCATTTCTCCAAAAAGAGCATAACGACGAGAAAACCCATCTATATCCATTTGATCATTAATAAGTCCCATTTCCGGTTTGGCTTCGGTAACCGGTTTTACCGGGTAAGAAATATATTGTGGTGGAATCAACGATGGTTCTGTCACCATTTTTACATTCATCACCACCTTTGTACCAAACATTTGTGCCTCGGTGATAGCTTCACCTAAAATTTTATCCCCATGACGGGGAATCAAATATGGAATCGATTCCCAAATATATTTTGCTTGGGTCGTATCTCGAATATTTGGTACCTGATCCATAATATATTCAGTCGTGGTGGATTTAATTAAATCCTGATATATCTCAGAACGATTTTCTGGTGCATCAAATTGAATATCAAAAACGATGACCTTTGCCCCTGATTTATAGAGGTTACGCACAACTCTCCCCCACACACTTCCCCGTGGGTATGGCCACTCTTCCGGCATCAGGCGCCATGCCTCATCATCAACTTCAAGTAATACAACATCTGTCCCACGGTTGATATATGTGGAATCGGAAATCGTCCACCCGGTCAAAGGGCCACGCACAGTATTAAATCGATAATCATAGGTCTTGAGCTCAATCGAGTCAAATGCACCAATCCAGTGAAAAAGAGAAACGACGATGATCGCACCAAGAGTTATGAGCCAACCTACCCAGTTGTCTTGAGCATACTTTTGGATGTGTTTAGGGGTAATCATCATGTTCAAAAGTTATATTGAAGTGTGAGTATAATCCCTGTTGAATTTATTTTCAATACTTCATTGGCATTATCCACTTGCCCATCCCCATCATTATCCAAATTATCCTTTTTAAAACTGGGAATATAGTTCAATCTAATTTGGCTCATAAATGTTGCAGATAGGTTTTTATTAATTCGATAATCTGCTCCTGCTCTAAAACCAAGCAATTGAGAGTTAATCTGACTTTGACTATTTAACAGAGAAATCGATCCTTTTGCTAACATTTTATCCTGGAAAAGGTGATAATTGGCCGACACCGATATATTTGTCCATGTATAAGGCGTTTTAACGAGCGTATTGCCATTCATGGTCGGAATCTCAAGTTTGGTTTGACTAAATTGGGTTATCGTTTTCAATTGGCTTGGGAATGCAGAAGATAAATTGATAGAAATTGTTTTAGAATCGGTTTTTGGGAATAGGTAACCAGAACTCCGTTTTTTTAATAAATTATCCAAATTAGTTACATTACCAATATTCAGAGTTAGGTTTTGTTTTATCTCACCACTGGTGAATGGCACCGTTACCGCCATCATATTGGAAGCTGCTTTTGAATCTTCCCGAAGATCAATAACGGTACTTCCAACTGAATCTAACTTCGTTTTCTCATTGTTTTTACCGATGGATTGATAGTTTACAATGATCGATGGCATTTCAGGACCAGGTAGAAAAGTCATATTCATAAAAAATGTATTTGTATTTAATGGATTAACGGTTGTGCGAAGAATTTTATTGTCCAGATGTTTAAATCCAAAGTTTAAAAATAAGGATCGATTTAATAATGAGACTCTATCAGAAATGGTAAACTGGCGCGCGTTACTCCTAAGAAATGGGTTTGCCAGTGACACATATTCTGGGCCAACTTGTCGGTATTCTAAAAGAAAGCTATTTTGGGCATAGTGTCCCCGAAGCCGAATATTAAATGCGGAAGATGGCATATTTATTACTGATGATATTGGATGTGCTTTCATTGCATTTATGTCAATGGGAACTAACGGTGACATATTCGAATTAATGATAAAGATTTCCTGAAATTTAATCGGATTTATGGCAATTAAAGCGGTATCTATTTTAGTCGTTCCTTCAATTTCCTTACCATTTGGATCGTACTGAACTCCGATCCAACCGTCTAAAGAATCATCAAGTGCCGTGTCTAGATCCGCACGTGACATGGCACCATCCCATATATCTCTATTAAATAAACTCATATTCCAATTGAAATCGAGCGTCATCTTCTTTTGGTCAAAAGATGTACCGAGATTGAAACCAACAACCAAATTATCCATTGGTTTTTGTCCACGCCAGTTAGATGTTGGCGTATTAAGTGTATGACCGCCAGAAGTCAACGCTGCTTTAAATGAATCAATATCATAAGTGCCAGGCGTGACTCCAGCCACTAATGAATCTGTAGAAAATTCTGCACCACTTAACACACGGTTTACGGATGTTGTATCATCACGAATCTTCATAAAATGAATACCGGCACGTAATTTTGAAAATAAATCTAATGAGAGCCTTATTCCGGATATTTTTCTTTTAAAGGCAAATCCGGTACGATCTAAATAATATGTTTTTGATCCATCTTCCTTCGTCTCAGTTAAATCAGGTAAAATTTGATAACCACCATTCACGATGTTTTGCTGGTGGACTTCCCTGTTTAATTCACCTTTAATGAACTGAAGCCTCACCCACTTCAAATCCGCATTTAGGCCAAGACCGCGAACCCTTTTCCCATCTATCGTAAATGGATTGAACCGAGGGTAAAAATCGCCAATATCTAAGTTAAGAATAGATCCAAATGAAAACTGGGTGCCCAGTCGGTTATGGGGTTGAAGGTATGGGGATTCCCGAGATGTTAATCGCATGTTTGTCGACAGTTTAGCCCATTGGACATTTAGAGATAAATCTCCCATGATTTCAGCAATATTTAATGGCGTACCCGCAACAGTTTCGGTAGAGATTCGACTATTAACACCGCCGTTATATTCAAATAATTTAGACATGTTTTTTTGGATCGTTCCATAAGTAAACGACCATTGTACCGGTGCTAAATCTTGCTGCTCTAAATCCTTCATTTGAATTTCTATAATGTGAATTCCTGTCTTCATTGTCCCAGGATCATAGCTTAGAATACCATCTTCCAATAACATTTTAGCAGATACATCCTCGCCATCAATAAAAAGACGAACTGTAGATTCATCAACATTATTTACACTAAAAAATGATGCAGCAACTAGTACAGAATTTTGATCTACAATATCATAAGGCTCTGGTGAAAGTATTAGAATATCTACATTAGGAAGTTCGCCAAATACATCAATTTCTCCAGAATCTTCTGGTGGAATAGTATTAAGTAAATGGGGCCTATTAAATGGATCCACCATCGGAAAAGACGCAATTCTTCCATCCTGAAATTGAAAAGTAATTACATATTCCAATCCACTTTCAGTTAGAGCAAATTCTGGAATAACTGCTTCCCAATTAAATCCCACTTTATAACAATTAATCTCCAAATAGGATTCTCCCCCGGGTAATCGATAATAAAGAGTCGCCTCTATGGGATCTGTCGTCTCCAATAAAGTAGCATGGATAATCAAATCCTCTCCAATGATCCCGGAAGGCGGTGGATTATGATGAAGGATTTGAGTTTGAGAAAACCCAATTTGAATCAGAAAAAGACAAGGGATAAGTTTTATCCCATTACCCAGAAACCACTTTCTATGTTTCACTGAATAAGTTATTTATATTTTAAGATCAAGGTCTTCGTTTTACCTGAAGCGTCCTCGAATTCAATTTTTAATATTTTGTCATCTCCTTCTGTCGCCGTGGGATCATCTGGAATCGTGTTCGGATCAGTGGTGAATGATTGAACCGCACCATTTTGTGATGAGAAACCTGTTATACCACCTGTTATATCTAAAGATTCGCCTGTTAATTGATTCATGAGCATCACAACGCCATTGATTCCAATAACTGAGTCGCCCATTTTACTATCTGAAATGAGCCAAAAATCTGTACCTTTAACAGACGCAACAGAAACAGAAGTCCGTATAATAAAATCACCCTTTTGTTGTTTATTCACTTGAGCGCGAATGATACCCCCGCTTAAGTTGATTTCTTTTGCAATGGCTTTGGCCGATCGTTTCCCAGCAATAACCAATTCAGTATTTTCTTTTATTTTTAAAGCAGATTTATCGTCAATAAAAATCAAGGCAGCAAACCCACCCTTTTCTGTCTTTACAACATCCCCACTTTCAAAGATATGTCCTTTATTCAATATTTTTGGGGCCACTTTTCCACGAGTGTAATGCACTGTACCAATGACCTTTGTTGCCACCGCAATTCTGTCTCCCCCAAAACCCATCGATAGGAAGCATAAATAAATACAAAAGTTTCTGAGCAAAGGCATCTTATTTCTCAATTTCAACTGAATTAATACTAACTTTATTTTGAGCCATCTGGTTAAATATCCCCAAGATTGTTGCTTCATCAATTGTTTTATTATTAAGTAAAATCTTTCCGGTAGGACTAAACCCATCTAATGGGCTATCTGGCCCAAAAAGTGCATTAAATTGATCGTCCCCCATCGCCTGTCTTAATTTTTCATCCATCATGTTATTAGAAGATGAATTGGATGCCAGTGATGGGTTCGAAATCTTAAATGCATATATAGGCGACACCTGATCTTCCAAACCATTTGTCGTGGGTACACTTGTTTTTATTTGCCATAAATAGATTTTACCATAACTCAATGGTCGTGCATCAGAAATTGGATATTGATATGTACTCACATCATCAAGTTTCACCCAGGATTCCGATTGGTTGAATGGCAGCATGCGTTCATCACGCATGGCTTCTTCAGTTGAGGAGTGGTACCCCACTTTAAATTCAGCCACTCTGATATACGTTTCACAATTACGGCAATAGCCTTTATTCCAATTAAAAATTGGATAGGTTGTGTAAACCATATTAAAAGAAGTATCTGCCAATTCACCACCGGGAGATTCAAGGTTTATTCCGGAGGATGATTCCACAAATATTGTTTTTGATCGGGAATCAGACAGGGAGAGATCTGATTGTGTGGCTCCTGAATAGACATTTAATTCAAATTTGTATTCGCCATCTGCTAACTGTCCCGTTGTCAAAACGGCACTGATCATTGATTCAAATTCAGAAAGATTAATCGATTCTATTACTTGAATATAAACCGGTACCATATTGGGTGGATTCCCTTCATCGATAAGAGATGTGGTATTACTGGTAAAATTTCGATTATCCAAAACTACGTCTGCTTTCATTTGGAACGCATTGGTC
>Ga0208524_1000240_pt1:0-20000 | contig 30301 bp, 23 predicted proteins | sample ETNtaG_28_FD_185779 | JGI IMG/M metagenome (GOLD analysis project Ga0208524, IMG submission 185779) | Marine microbial and viral communities from oxygen minimum zone, Eastern Pacific Ocean - ETNP201406SV61 (SPAdes) (version 2) | ecosystem: Environmental > Aquatic > Marine > Oceanic ... | reverse complement strand
TCACTTAGTATCAATTTAGGGACCTTAGCTGATGGTCTGGGTTGTTTCCCTCTCGGCTACGAATCTTATCACCCGTAGCCTCACTGCTGTACATCATGTATTCGGTATTCGGAGTTTAATTGGGGTTGGTAAGCTTGTAGGCCCCCTAGCCCATTCAGTGCTCTACCCCCGATACATTAATACAACGCTGCCCCTAAAGGCATTTCGACGAGAACCAGATATCTCCGAGTTTGATTGGCCTTTCACCCCTAGCCACAGCTCATCCCCCAGCTTTTCAACGCTGGTGGGTTCGGTCCTCCATTCCGTGTTACCGGAACTTCAACCTGGCCATGGCTAGATCACTCGGTTTCGGGTCTGCCGCATGCTACTAAACGCCCTATTCAGACTCGGTTTCCCTATGGCTTCGATCTTTGGATCTTAACCTCGCAACATACGAGCAACTCGCTGGATCATTATGCAAAAGGCACGCCGTCACCCCGACGAATCGGAGCTCCGACCGCTTGTAAGCGCACGGTTTCAGGTTCTATTTCACTCTCCGCTAGGAGTACTTTTCACCTTTCCCTCACGGTACTAGTTCACTATCGGTCACATGGGAGTATTTAGCCTTACCGGATGGTCCCGGCAGATTCACACAAAATTTCTCGTGTTCCGTGTTACTCGGGATCTGGAATCAACAAGATCGCTCGTTTTTGATTACAGGGCTATCACCTTCTATGGCTGGTCTTTCCATACCACTTCATCTAACGATTGATTTTTTGACTTGTCGAGTCGTCCAAGATTGACTCTATTCCAGTCCCACAACACCGTTAGCGCAACGCTCTTGGGCTTGACACGTTAACGGTTTAGGCTCTTTCCTGTTCGCTCGCCGCTACTAGGGAAATCATTAGTATTTTCTCTTCCTGGGGGTACTTAGATGTGTCAGTTCTCCCCGTTGGCTCTACCCACCCTATATATTCAGGTGGGAGTAACCCGGCATAACCCGGGCTGGGTTTTCCCATTCGGAAATCTCCGGATTTAAGGTTGTTTGCACCTACCCGAAGCTTATCGCAGCTTACCACGTCCTTCATCGCCTCCATGTGCCTAGGCATCCTCCATACGCTCTTAGTAGCTTTACCAAAGGCTCTTGATCAGTTGAATGATCAATTTCTTATCTAATGATAAGAAACATTATTCACTTATTTTACTATTTCAGTGTCACAAAATGAAGTTACCGCCTTCCGCAGTTTGCAGAAGACGATTCACATTTGTGAATCGACATCAATTCCCAATTTTCAAAAAACAAAATCTTTCTGGTGGAGCTGACAGGGATCGAACCTGCGACCTCCTGAATGCAAATCAGGCGCTCTCCCAACTGAGCTACAGCCCCAAAATTATCGGGGGTGCAGATCAAGTGGGCCTGCGTGGACTCGAACCACGGACCTCATCCTTATCAGGGATGCGCTCTAACCACCTGAGCTACAAGCCCAAAAAATAAATAGGTATGCGTGATCACAAGGAAATGAGTTCGACCATATCCCACATAAAGTGGGATTCTCCTTAGAAAGGAGGTGATCCAGCCGCACCTTCCGGTACGGCTACCTTGTTACGACTTAGCCCTAGTTACCAGCCTTACCTTCGACGGCTCCCTCTCCGAAGAGTTGGGCCACCGGCTTCGGGTACTGCCGACTTCCATGGCTTGACGGGCGGTGTGTACAAGACCCGGGAACGTATTCACCGCGGCGTGCTGATCCGCGATTACTAGCGATTCCTCCTTCATGGAGTCGAGTTGCAGACTCCAATCTGAACTGGGGCCGGTTTTTTGGGATTGGCTTACCCTCGCAGGTTTGCAGCCCATTGTACCGACCATTGTAACACGTGTGTAGCCCTGGACATAAGGGACATACTGACTTGACATCATCCCCACCTTCCTCCTGGTTATCCCAGGCAGTCTCCTTAGAGTCCCCACCATTATGTGCTGGCAACTAAGGACAGGGGTTGCGCTCGTTGCGGGACTTAACCCAACATCTCACGACACGAGCTGACGACAGCCATGCACCACCTGTGATAGTGTCTTTGAGCAAGCTCGCAGAGGGCCCGACTTTCATCGGGCTTACACTAACATGTCAAGTCCAGGTAAGGTTCTTCGCGTTGCATCGAATTAAACCACATGTTCCACCGCTTGTGCGGGTCCCCGTCAATTCCTTTGAGTTTCAGCCTTGCGGCCGTAGTCCCCAGGCGGAGTACTTAACGCGTTAGCTCCGATAGTGAAGGGGTCGAATCCCCCACCACCAAGTACTCATCGTTTACGGCGTGGACTACCAGGGTATCTAATCCTGTTCGCTCCCCACGCTTTCGTTCCTCAGCGTCAATATTGTGCCAGAATGCTGCCTTCGCCATTGGTGTTCCTCCTGATATCTACGCATGTCACCGCTACACCAGGAATTCCACATTCCCCTCACATATTCTATCTTACCAGTTTTGATCGCAGATCACCGGTTAAGCCGGTGGCTGTAACGATCAACTTGGCAAGACGCCTACGAACCCTTTACGCCCAGTAATTCCGGACAACGCTAGCACCCCTCGTATTACCGCGGCTGCTGGCACGAAGTTAGCCGGTGCTTTCTTGTGAGGTACCGTCACGTCTGAACATTATTTACATCCAGATTTTTCTTCCCTCACGACAGATCTTTACACTCCTAGAAGCTTCATCGATCACGCGGCGTTGCTGCGTCAGACTTTCGTCCATTGCGCAAAATTCCCCACTGCTGCCTCCCGTAGGAGTCTGGGCCGTATCTCAATCCCAGTGTGGCTGATCATCCTCTCAGACCAGCTACCGATCATCGCCTTGGTAAGCCATTACCTCACCAACAAGCTAATCGGACGCAGGCCCATCTCAAAGTGTGAGCCGAAGCCCACTTTAACAACATATCCCGAAGGATCCGCTGCATTATTCGGTATTAGCTCCGGTTTCCCGAAGTTATCCCAATCTCTGAGGTAGGTTGCCTACGTGTTACTCACCCGTTCGCCAGTTTAATAGTATCCCGAAGGATTCGTTCTCCTTGACTTGCATGTGTTAAGCACGCCGCCAGCGTTCGTCCTGAGCCAGGATCAAACTCTCCATTGTATGTTTGATTCTGTACTGTCTTTGTCGCTCCGGGCTGGAGCGACTCTCAAATCCAATTAATTGGACCACGCATACCCAATTTTCAAAAAACAAATAATGCTGTCTTGAACAGCCGATAAAAATACATCTTAATTTTATGCCAGTGCAATGCTTATTTACATATTTTAAAATTATTTTATAATAAAATCCGGTCCATTGTAATCCATGAATTTTTCCACCGGTAATTTCATAGTTACCCGTCCAGCAAATCGCCTCACTAATTTGCGATTGGATGCATCAATATCATGAATTGATTTCCACATACTACCCGTATAAAGGCCCAATGCTGTGAGCAAAGGTGGAATGAATACAGATCCTCGCTTCGTATCCAATGAAATTTTGTTAGGTATTTGATACCCAAACGATGAATCAAAGATTCCACTTTTAGTTTCAAGACTTCCAGATACAGGCACCATACCCTGGCGATTATCCATTACAGTTATGCCTCCTTTTTGAACGATGGATGGCATGGTCAACATTGCTGAGTATAATAATAATGAGGTTCCCATTGCACCGATTGCATTTTCAGTTTGTTTTAGATAGACAAACCCGCCGCCAGGTGCCAGAGAAGAAAGCAATGCCGGTGTCCTTTCTTTTAATGGCGCATTCTCTGCTGTTTTAATTACTTTATACCATGGCCGAATCAGCTTCGAATAATGGGCATGACCAAATAATGCTTCGGCTGTTTTGAATGCTTGTCGAGCTTCCGTCCATTCCAACAATTCAAAATGGGCGTAAGCTCGGAAAATTAAAACATATGGATCTTCCATGTTTTTTGTACTATCTATAATGGCAGCGTATTCTTCCTGGGTTAACATTATGTAATAGAGCTGATACTGTGCTGCATTGGCTGCCAAAGATCCTGGCGGACTTTCATCCAAAATTCGATTATAATAGTTTTGGGCTAACTCCCAGCTTTCCAATGCTTCGTAACATTTTGCAATCTGGTAATAAGCCGCCAATTCCAATTCATCTTTGGGGTATTTATATAAAAATTGGAAATAGCTTAAAAGGGCACGTTCATAAAATCCTTCATTATATAGAAAGGTCGCAAAGTTGACCAATTCCTGTTTTTGAAATGTGGTGTAATTGCCCCATTCTGTTTTAATATCCTCAGGACTGATGTATTGTTCCTGCGCCCAACTTATACTGGATGCTAAAACAATGATGTAGAAAATGGATTGTAATTTGTTTTTCATGCCTCGGAACCGTGTTTAAATATAAAAGAAGAAAAGGGAAAAGGGAAATATTATGCCGAACGGCGACGGCGGCGCATGAGTGGCTTTTTACCCCGCAATACGAATTCTTTTGTAATGGTTATTTTAACCACCCCATCCTCAGAATATTCAGGAAGATGAAACATCAAATCTAACATGGTGGATTCCATCACTGATCTTAATGCACGGGCACCAGAATTACGCTTAATGGCCAGTTTAATTAATTCCTGGAGTGCTTCATCGCGGAAAAAAAGTTCGACGCCCTCCATCTGGAATAACTTTACATACTGTTTCACCAATGAATTTTTTGGTTCAAGTAATACACGCATTAAATCAGCTTTATCCAAATGATTCAATGTTGTAACCACGGGTAAACGGCCAATTAATTCAGGAATAAATCCATAATGAATTAAATCTTCCGGTACGACTTCTTTTAATATTTCGTCTGCTTTGTCGGTTTTGGCCAATTCCTTTGTAAAACCAATTTTGGCTGTATTGATTCGTCGCCCGATTATTTCTGACAGTCCATCAAATGAACCACCACAAATAAATAGAATATTTTTCGTATCGATTGGAATCAGGCTTTGTTCTGGATGTTTACGACCTCCCTTGGGTGGAATATGCGCCACCGTTCCTTCTAATATTTTCAATAGGGATTGCTGTACACCTTCGCCAGATACATCTCGCGTAATAGATGTGCTCGCGCTTTTTCGACCTACTTTATCGATTTCATCAATATAGACGATACCAGCCTGCGCTTTATATATATCATAATTGGCAATTTGAAGCAATCGCACCAAAATGTTTTCAACATCCTCACCTACATACCCTGCTTCTGTTAATGTTGTGGCATCGGCAATGGCAAATGGTACAGCTAAGAATCTGGCTAATGTATCCGCTATTAACGTTTTACCCGTCCCTGTGGGACCAATAATAAGAATATTGCTTTTATCTAATTCGACGTCATCGTCTGTATGGTCAGAGAGGATTCGTTTGTAATGGTTATATACCGCAACAGCCACAGCCCGTTTTGCCCCGTCCTGGCCGATTACATATTTATCTAGATATGCTTTTATTTCGGAAGGACGATGCAGTCGTTGTTCTTTGGGCTCGGTCTCACCCGCGCTTGGATCTAATGGGGTCGGTATTTTCACTTTTACAGTTATTTCCGTCCCGTGAGTATCGTATCAATCAACCCGTAATTTTTCGCTTCTTTCGTACTCATAAAGAAATTTCGATCCGTATCGTTTTCGATTTTTTTAAGCGTTTGCTTTGTATTTTTGGCTAATATTTTATTGAGTGTATTTTTTAACCGAAGAATTTCATCTGCCTGAATTTTAATATCAGACGCTTGTCCTTCTGCCCCACCCAATGGTTGATGAATCATAATCCGGGCATTGGGTAATGCGGAACGTTTTCCTTTTTGTCCACCTGCAAGCAGGAATGCCCCCATACTGGCTGCTTGCCCCATACATATGGTCGCCACATCCGGTTTGATATAATTCATGGTATCGTAGATTCCCATACCAGATGTAATGATACCACCTGGTGAATTAATATATAGAAAGATATCCTTTTCACTATTTTCTGCTTCAAGGAATAGCAGTTGTGCAATAATAACAGATGACACTGTATCATCAATGGGTGTACCTAAAAATATGATTCTTTCTTTTAGGAGGCGGGAATAAATATCATAGGCACGTTCAAAACGCCCTGTCTGTTCCACTACCATTGGAATCAGTTGGTTTAATGGATCTTCATGCTTCATGATTATGCATTCCTTCAGATTGTTTTCGTAGGTCTTTTGTATTCACTTTGACCTCTTTAATTTTCGTAAAATTATTTAAATAAGCCAAGAGTTTCTTTTCCATTAAATCATCTTCTAATCGGCTACGATTGCTGGGCTTCTTAAAATACTTTTCCAATTCTTTTGCTTCGTTTGGATTGTCTTCTTTCCGTTGATCTATATCTGCTTTGACATCTTCACTGGTAATTTCGTATGCCTCATTCTTTATAATTGTATTTCGAATCAGGTACCATTTCAGATTTCGTTCTGCCACGGGTTGATACATTTCTTTAATCTTTTCTTTATCTGTCGCGCCGGGATTGCTTTTCATTACGTCCTCAACCATATGACCCAAGTATGACTCGGCCATGGATGGTGGAAATTCAGGATTCACATGGTTTATCATGGCATCGGTCAAATGATCGTCAAATGCTTTATCGGATCGTTGTTCATATGCTTTGCTCAACCGTTCTTTAACCCGTTCTCGGAAGTCACTCATATCCTTGGCTTCCGGATCAGCAGATTTAATGAAATCATCGTTTACTTCCGGTAAAACTTGGCGCTCCACATTTTGGACGGATAATTCAAATGTGGCGGTGGCACCCTTTTCATCAATGGGAACGGTCACTTGACATTTATCACCTGGCTTAATGCCATCCAATATTTTTTGGTTTTCTCCGTCAAAAGGAACTTGGCCTACTTTCAAATAACGTGTTTCTAATTTTTTACCAATGATGGGTACTCCCGTAGCATCAATTTCTTGCAAATCGCCAATGACGAAGTCATCTAATTTCGCCCCGTCTTCGACTGTTTTAACTTCTGCATGACCCTGACGCATTTCATCAATGGCCATATCAATATCTTCATCATCGGTAATATAAATTGTTTTTTCAACTTTGAGACTTTTATTTTTCATTTTTGGAATGGTGACTTCAGGCTCAACTTCAAAAGCGACTTTAAATTTAAAATGTTCCCCATGGTGGAAATGGACATCACTCACATTTCCCATATTTACCGGTACCATTCCCTTTTCCTGAACCGCTTTTAGGTAATAGGTGTTTACCGAATTTTCTACAAAATCCGCTTCGATGGCAGGTTGAAACTGTTTCATCAAAACTTTTCGCGGGACTTTACCCGGGCGAAACCCTGGAAGTTTTACCTTTTTAGAAAATTCTTTAATGGCTGATTCAAAATCATCTTTGATCTCATCCCAGGAAAGATCAATAACGACTTCTCTGGCATAACTATTAATTTCTTTTTGTTGTATATCCACTGTAATTCCTTGAAAAATTGAGCGCCAATTTAGGCTTTATTTATCAATCCAAAGAGTGTTTTACGCTCTTATTTATATCCATAATTGGTAATCATCATTACACCGCGATAAATGATATACATGCCCACGATTTGAATCACATGAAAAATATCATTATGATTAAAGTGCTGATGAAATCCAAACTTTATCACCACAAAATATGCACCCCCTAATGTGATTAGAAACCCACACATAATCCATAAGGCCCCTGTATCGCCTTTACCCAACCAGCCGTATAGCATCACTGCAATAACGAACAGCGCGCTGGGCAAATATAGTTTAATCGCATTCATAAAATCAGAATCAAAATATATCCAAATGGTGAATGCAAAAATAATGGCAGTTACACCCCATTTAACGGTTTGTACCGTCTCAAATGGAAGTATATAATATAATGTGCCCATGAGCATTGTATAAATTGAGAAACCCATACCTAACATTGTCAGTTTCCAAATAAAATCTCTAACTATCTCATATTCAGGAAATATGGAATGATAGATTGCGCCAGCCAAAGCCGTAAAAGCGATCATGTAAAAATACTTACTGAAATGCCAGTGAACTTCTAAAAGCCTTACATGAAACCACAGGTCGATCTCGCGGGCAAACCACACACCAACAATAAAAATTAATATATCCGTAAAGACAGTCATAGGTTCATAAACAGGCAGCCGTTTCATGATTCATTTTTTATGATTCGATTCATTAAAATAGGTTTCAATCCAATTAAAGACACAATCAAAAATAACACCTTATATATATGCTCATGGATATTTAATATGATGGCAAACCAATCAAACCCTGCAAAAATACAATGGGCCCCTAAAAATAGGACCACAAAAAGAAACAAATGGTAGATGGTCAGCCATTTTATCCATCCCATATTTCCAGCCGAAAAGAACAATCCCAAAGTGAGCCAATACCATCCATTAAAGGGGAGTTCAATTTTTACGGATTGATGTGGGGTTACTAAATCAAATTGATCTTCCGACACACCTTCAATTGCAACTGACCCATCTACTGGGTTTATTTTTTCAAAATATGGCACGACCCATTTATGAATAATCACCGTTTGAATCGGCCGAACAACCCCTATATATATAATAGATATCCCAATAAGGGTGATGGCCAATCGTTTAAATGGAGAAAGGACTATCGGCCAGCCAATCATTAAAGGCGACTTTTTTCTCTTTACGAATGAGACAAGTGATTATGTCATCGGTTTTTAGAATTGTATTATGCCCTACCGGCGCCACTGACTTTTGATGGTGAATAATTAAGGGCAGAATTAATCCGGTAGATTCTTTCCCAAAAACATCGCTGGCTATTTTTTCCTCATCAACATTATAGATTAACGTCATGGCTTCGACTTGTTCTTTTCGGACCCATAGTGACCATTTTTCTAAATCCATGGCGCGAGCAAATGGAATCCTGCCCCCTATCTCATCCACCATTTCTGCTGTAATCCCTTCGTCGTCTCTTTTAAGACCCACATATATACGAGAAATCTTACCCACTTCTTTTACTTTTTTAGCAAACAGCATATTGACTTCTTCATTCTCGGATAACCCAATGGCACCTTTCCGCAAATCCACCGCTGCTCTCAATAAAATATTCTCTTCTAATCCATTACCGTAAATGATTTTTAGCCCCTCTTTTTCCGACATTCGACATAATGAAGGATTTTCATCAATCAATACAACTTCTTCACTTTCTGTCTGCAATGATTTTGCCAAAGCACGGGCGACTGCATTCGCGCCCAAAATAATCCAACCATTTTCACTTTTTCTTTTCAATCCTAACCGTTGTGCTACCCATCCACCGGTCAATCCTGCTGATAATACTGTAATGGCGATGAGTAGAAAAATCATGGCCCGGAGTTGGGTACCATCAATTCCGTTTTTCTCTAATTCAATGGCGAAATAAGACGCCACAGCCGCAGCCACAATACCGCGAGGTGCAATCCATGCCAGCAAGAGTTTTTGTTTCAGTTTCAAATCAGATTTCATGGTACTTAAAAATATATTTAAGGGTCTGACAATATAGACGAGCACCAACACTGTATATAGGCCACCCAATCCCAGAGATTGGATATCGACTATGCGAACATCTGCGGCCAAGAGAACAAACAGCATACCAATCAGCATAACGGTCATTTGCTCCTTGAATTCCATTAATTCCCGCGTGACCATTGTTTTTCGATTGCCCACTACCATACCGGCGATTGTCACAGCTACAATGCCACTTTCATGGCTTAATACATTGGATATATGAAATAGGGCAAACACCAAAGAAAGGGTAAATACATTCTCCATACCTTCTGGCACCAAATTTCGGATACCCAATAGCCAGGCCATAATAAACCCGCCTATAATACCAATCAATCCGCCCACAAATAACCGACCTAAAATAATGAAGGGGCTGGCTAAAAAAGTAAATCCCGATGGACTAATGACGACCTCTAAAGCAACCACGGCAATAATGGCCCCAATGGCATCCAAGAGGATGCCTTCTGCTTCCAAAATGGTTGCCACTGATTGGCGTATTTTAATGCGTCTTAATAATGGATTAATCACCGTTGGGCCCGTCACGATGACCAAAAGGCCAAATAAAATTGATGCACTCCAATCCCACCCTAAGAATAGTTTAGCAGAAAGTGTCCCGCCCACTGCTGTAATTACGGCACCCATCGATATGAGCGATTGAATGGACCTTCCCTGCCGTTTTAACCGATCAAACCGAAGGTTCATGCCACCTTCAAATAATATAATGGCCACGGCAAACCCTACAATAATGGGCAGTGCTTCCCCCAAAGTCTCTGGGCGAACAATATTTAAACCGTCGGGCCCAGTGAGAACACCACCGGCAAGTAAAATAACGATACCTGGTATTTTTATATGGCGTGCCGCTGACTGGGCAATCATGCCAATGGCCAAGGCTAAGGCAATGGTAAACGCAGGATCATTCATCGATAAAATCCAATGATTTATTATATAGATTATTTTTTCTGAACCCCGTTTTCTGACTGATTAGCAAGAAATCGCTCCCATTAATTACTGACCCCATCTAAATCTTCCCCATAAAGGGAAGACTTAAAAGAATCGGAGAAAAATTGATTTTTCATTTAACCGCCGGAGTTAGGAGCAAATCATCATCGCTCATCGTGGTCCAGATATACCAAAGTGTAAGGACAATTGGATAAAATATAAAATAGGAACTATAGGTATGCACTTGTTCCCAGAATGTGGGTACATAATAAATGGACAGGGCAAATAGCATAATACGAAATACATTGGCTACAAAAAGTAAAATGATCCCTCCGGACAAAAACATGACCCTTTTTAAGATAGTCCCTCCTGGGTATGAGAGGATAAATCCCATATATAAGCCAATCAATTCCAAGCCATTACATCCATTCTGAATTTCCACACCGTTTGTCCCCGTAATTGCCAACACTCTTGATTCGGAATAAATGTCCCACCCAAATATATTTAGAATCCCACCAGCTAAATTCACACCGGAAAGGCTGAGGAACGCATCGAGTCGACCATCAGGAAGCAGATAATAATCATACATCAAATACCATATAATATAGATGACACCCGCTTTTAATAAAAAACGGGTTAAAGGTGAAAGAGTCATTTGAATTTTAAATTCCATGAAAATGTTTGATATAAGTTACATGGAATACTATTCTTGAAAAATATAATTACTATGTATGCTTTTCTTCACAACAGTAAATACAGATGTCCCCTGCCTGAATGTGAAACCCGCACTCAGGACAATCCCATTCATCCGTTTCAAGATCGGCATACGTATCGTCTTCCCGATTGGACCGGGCGATCAAAACGGCCATACCAATGAATAGGATGAGGATTAAAATAAGTAGATAAAGCGATACGCCCATGGGAGAATTTACTTATGGTAAAATAAGGGGATCACTTTAGAATTCCAGTATAATGCCGCCCACAGGAAATGTTTTATACTGCCATGCCATATCCGTTGATCCATCTTCTTTATATACGGTTGCCCAGGGATTGTCCCGGTTAAATACATTCATAATATCCCAAAAGGCTACCATATTCATCCGCTTAAAGAAGAAGCGCTGCTGCAGTAAAATATCAAACCGAATATAATCGTCATAACGAGACGTATTCCATGGATCTTTTGCATTAATACCCCATTCGCGAATTTGCGGATCATAGGTTTGGGGCGTGTAGGGTCGGCCACCCATATATCTAAGTTTCAGTCCAATTTCAAATTCATCTGCCGGTGCAAAGGGCAACCAAGAGGTGGCTTTAGCCACCCACGTTTCTTTATACGTATTATACCAAGGATAATCCATAAATCGTATTTTATATCCCCCCACAGCGGTGACCACATCTCCATAATCAAATTCACTGGGGTACGCATCGCCCGATCGAGGGTCAATCCCTTCTGTCGTCGCATGGGCCCATGCCAAAGACCCATACCAATTATTGGAATATTTCTTCTGAATAAAAAACTCGATGCCTTGCGAACTGGATTTATACCCATTAATCAGTTTGCTAAAATTCAAACTGTCTCTGCCTGCATTATCGGACAATAATTCTAATCCAATCATATCTTTATATTTTTTGTTATATACTTCAAAAGTGAGGCGCGTATCATCCCGGAGGAAATATTCTATACCTGCCACAATTTGATCCGCATAATAATGTTTTAATTCCTGGGTCTCACCTTTGTCTGAATTCAATTGAATATTAAAGGGTGCCTGATAATAACGACCTACAGCTAAATTAAACTGCAAAGCTGGATTCACATGATAGGATAATCCCAATCGTGGAGACACCGTACTTTTCCCTGTATAGCTGAGGGTTTCTATTCTGATACCGGTCTTTAATTCTAAGTTGGGGAGTGGTTGTAAATTCGCCTGTATATAGACACCCGACTTCGTATAGTCTAAAATCGATTTTGTAATGACAGTATCATAGGTGCCCACAATTCCAATGGGTTCATATCTCATTGCAGGATTTCCATAATAATTTGTCCAAAATTCTTCAGTAGATATGGGTTGAACCGGTATGGAATCATTCAGGGAATACCCATAGATTTTTCTCGGTTCTCCTTCATATCTGTTGTCATAATCCAGATGAATCGCTTTAATATTAAATCCGGTACTTATTTCTAAACCTGGCTTAAAGCGATATACCCAATCCCCTTTTAATGTGGATTCCCATTCCCCATCATTATTGTCGAAATAAACATCTCTTTCATTGTCTGATGTCATCCGGTAAACATCTGTATTAAACCCGATTCGGCTTGTGCTAAAAGACATAATATTATAACCATTCTTTGAATATAGGTTCTTATAGGTTATCCCTGCGGTTAGCTGGTTTGAATTCATATCTACATTTTCTGCGCCCCTTAAGTTGGGATCATCTTCCCCTTCGATATTAATGGCATCCAACCCGCCAATTACATTCAACATGAGTTTTTGCGTTGGGCTAATGTTATACGTTGCTTTCCCCTGTATGGTCCAATATTGGGGAATGGCCATAAGTCCTGTCTGCTGAATGACGAAATCCAGAAATGATCGTTTTAATGAAAATAAGTAGGCCCCCTTTTTTGATGCAGGACCTTCAAAATTGAAACCAAATCCCGCCATGTTAAAACTGAATTCAGATAGATGTTTTTCTCGATTGCCCTCCCGGAGCGTGATATCCATTACCGAGGATAATTTATCTCCATATCGCGCTGGAAAGGATCCGGCAAAAAAATCCACTTTTTCGATAAAATCAGTATCCAACATGGTGATGGGGCCTCCACCTTTCCCCTGTTCCGGATAATGATTCGGAAAGGGAATTTCTATATGGTCCATGACAAAAAGGTTTTCCCCGGCGTTGCCGCCACGAACAATGATTTCATTGGATTGATCTGCACCGGAAATCACTGATGGCAGACTTTGCATCATGGCCATTATATCGTATGCCCCCACAGGGTCCGAACGAATTTCTTCTATATCGACAGATCGACTGCTGGCAATGGCATCTCTTGCCCGTTCAAAATACCGTGCCGTCACTTCGACCCCTTCTCCTTCGATGACCTGAGATGATAAATTAAAGTTTGTATAAGTCGTCCGTTTCGGTACCACATGAATATTGGCTCTCGAAATGGATTCATACCCAATCATGGTAACGGTGATGGTGTAACTCCCCACGGGGACATTGGGAATGTGAAAATTCCCGTCCAAGTCCGTGGCCGCCCCAAGATCCGTTCCCTTTAAGATGACATTGGCACCGATAAGGGGTTGTTGGGTTGATGCATCTCGAATTACGCCTGTGAGGGTACCTACGGCGCCCCAAACAATACTCGGGATGATCAAAAAATATATTATCAGTTTCCGGGTCATTCTATAAGAAAAAAAGTAACCTACACTAATACACGATAATCAATTGTAGAATGAAAATGACGAGACTCATGGTGTGGATGGTGATACAAAGTGGACATACCGTCTTTAACTTGAATAGTCCATAGACAAGATATAAACCAATCAGGATTGTAAAAACACCCATGATAAAAGGCAGTAATGGATCCACCCATCCGATTGCGGCAGTCAATAATGTATAGCCGTAAATGATTAAAAATATGGTGCCTGATATCGAATTAGTGATGCCGAATATTTGCCCATATTTGGTTCTTGTAATGGCCACACAATTGGTTAAATCGATTTGACATATTCTTGGCACCCACCATTGCCTATATGGCATCCGACCAATAGAGACAGCATAGAAATAAAAAGAAAAAGCCCCACCGGTAATTGCCAACAGGGCTCCAATCAAATATAGATAAAAATTCATAATTATTGTTTCAAACGGTATACACATCCTTCCACAGTACTTAAAAACTTATCCACCTGCGTATAGGTGTGGAATAAGAATTCCATTTCTTCATAGGTATCCACCGGATAGGATTCTTCATCATAATCTCTAAGAAAATTTGCTTCCAATTTTACAAGCATATCTCGCATGACCATTTTGGGCAATTCTTTTTCTCTAAGAAAATTAATCTGTAGATTAAGCTGACCATCCGATTTCATATGAAATAGGGGCAGCATACCAAAATCTGAATTACAGCGAAAAGTGAAAGTGCCATGGTCATCACCACGCCCCCACGTCATTTCGGTAGCATTCTCTTCTGAGAATTTGATAATCCTCTCTCCGATCTTTGCAATCTCCCGTGTACAATTGTTCCGCAAATCGTCCACGAACTTATCTTTCGTCCATTTCATAATTTTTTCTTACCTCAATACTTAATTAAATGGCTTTAAAAGGAAATAGAATTTAGTGACGATAACTTCCGCAAAAAAGGACTCGATAATAAAACTTATTAAAAGGAAATAAAAAATCCTTCATCAAAATTGAATTGCAGAGATAACCGCATTCGGTCTTTTATCCATTGCCAGTTTGTGGCCGTTTTATTTTCGACTTCCCAACTTTGATATAATGGCAGAATGATCGGTCCCAGTTGTAATCCTGCAACTGTATAGATATCTTTAAATTCATCGCCACCAGCCAAATCCAAAAATAATGGAGATTTTCCATCAATATTTAACCCCCAAGTCGTGCCTGCAGAAGATAGAGGCCCGCCATTTACATCAGTCGCATATCCGCGTAAACTCGGGCCCTGTTGAATGTATTGGTTTTGCAGGAGGGCCATCCCCGATTGTCCGGTACGATCAAAGGCTATGGTTGAGAATGTGGGATCTACCCCACCACTCAAATAGGTTCGGAAATGGTTGGGTACACTTTTGTCATTGAGGAAGCTACCGGTCCATAGTCGAATATCAACCCCCAGTTTTTTTGTAAAACTTAATTTTAAATTCGTCTCAAATGATGCAATTGAGAATCCATCGCCCACCTTTATTTCCATTTTCGTACTTAAGGTATATTTTTTCCCTTTGGGTTGCCACCGTTGGTCAAATCCCAATTCGAATACAGGATGCACCCCGGATGTGTACATGGTGGTATCAAAAGCAGTTGAATCCAACCGTGCATATTGCATGCCCGATCTCAGGGACCCCCCAGATTCACGATCGCCAAATAATCCCAAATAAGAAATTGAGCCTAAAGACCTTCCCTCCATTTGAGATCCTTTAAAACTCACACTGGCCTTATCGAATCTGACATTCGGTTCTAATTTTTTAATATAGGCCACACTCCCGACCACACTTTCATTTTTTAAATCCAACATCGGTTGAAAAACGGTCGTTGAATTATACCCCGGCGTCCCACCTTTATACATCATGAATCCCGGAGTCCATCCATTATAATAATTATAGCTGAATAGCCAGGGAAGAACATTAATGTCTCTGTCGTAATATGTGGGTTGATCCCACACAAAATGAAAATGGGTTTCTGCACGAGTGGCATTATTGGTTCGATCCACATCGGGCATATGTTCATCTGGGTCAATGATGGCATACCATACATTTGCCGGCGGTTTTAATACTGACCGCCACTCGAAGCCTTCGATCCACCGTTTTTCCAATACCTCATGGTTATTGCCGAAAAAGACCACTTCTACCGGTGTTTTTAATTTTCCCTTATTTGATACAGTAAACCGATTCCCTTTTCGATGAATTGAGAAATCCACATAATCAGTTGTTTCAAAAACACCATCAAAATACCAACTTAAATCCTTGTCCGTATGCTTTTCAAATATGGATTGAACATCCTCAGGATAGGGATGCTTGAATTTCCAAGTTTCATAATAATCCTGCATGATTTCATCCATTTTATCCTCGCCAAGATAATGTTGAAGAAATCGGGTGAACACCGCCGTTTTTGAATAGTTCTGTCCGTAATTACTACCTTTATATTCATCAGCCTTAAGATTTAAGGGTTGGGCGTTTTGGCTCTTTGCAGAGGATGAATATTGAAAATACTCATACCAGCTAAATTTTAAGTCTTTAGCTATTCCTAACTTATTTTGGATTAAAGGAATCACAACGAATCTTTCATTATCATTTTTATATTTATCTTGCCAATACCTTATACAAGAATATTCATTTAAACCTTCATCCATCCAAGTATGATAGCGTTCATTGCTCCCTATAATTCCATAAAACCAGTTGTGACCAACCTCATGCATTATGACCATCTCCAACATTTGCTTCCCCGGCATTTTTGAAATTACTGTAATGTTTGGATATTCCATACCACCGCCGGCAGATAAATCTCCATCCACCGCCGTAATGTGATTATAGGGGTAGTCTCCATAATAGCGGCTGTACCAATATCCGGAGTCATGAAGATATTCGATTGAATTTTCCCACAATTTTGCATTTTTGGGCAGATAAAATGACCATAAAGTAATATTTCGCGTCGAATCAGCTAAATATAGATCTCCTTTTTGTACTAACCATTTTTTATCAGCAAACCAGGCAAAATCATGCACCTTCTCCTGATGAAAATGAAGCGTTTTCATTTCAGTGCTTGTGGAATCAATATCCGTTTTTTTCTTCTTTTTCTTCTGAGCCTTTGCCCATTTTTTAAAATCTTTTTTGGGCAGTGCGTGAATGGAATCTGATACGAGGGTAAGGGAATCTAACCAAGCGTATTCCGCTTCCCCATCTACTAAGTCACCGGTGGCCATAATGCGGTAATCTTTTGGCAATGTAATTTTCACATCAAAAGATCCAAATTCTGAATAAAATTCACCTTGATTCAAGTATGGCATGGGATGCCACCCTTTTCGATCGTAGACTGCAGGTTTTGGGTACCATTGGGTCATTTCATAATGTTTCCCGGTATGACCCAATCGAGAAAATACTTCTGGAATCTTTACAAAAAATGGTGTCTCAATTTTGATGGATTGGTTTGGCATTAATGGGGTGGGCAATTTCAACTTGATTACATCAATCCATTCTGGGTGCGGATCCCAATCTGCCTTTTGACCGTCAACCAAAAAATCTAAACTGTCAATAAATCCCCGTTGCGTGGAGTCAGATCTACTAAATCGTGAATCTTCTCCTGCTTGTTTCGCATAGGCAGTCGAATCATCTTTGTAAGCATTTGGCCAAATATGAAACCAAATAAAATCCAATGTATCTGGAGAATTATTTTGATACAATAATTTTTCATAAGCCATAATTGTATGGTCAGTATCATTAAGTGTGACTTCAATTTCATATTTAACATGTTGTTGAAAATATACTTTTTCTTTGGCGGGCATAAGTGTCATTAGTAAAACAAACAAAATGGTGAAACGCATAAAATATTCCTGATTTATTGATTAAGAAATTACTGGGATATTAAGACAAGGGTACAGGAAAAAGGTTGTCAACTTTTTCCGCCCCGAATTCTTGGCTTTACCAAACTTAATAAAGCCGGGAGAAATGTTAAATCAGCAAACAGTGCAGATAAAATCGTTATTGCCGATAAGGTTCCGAATTGAACTGTTGGTATAAACTCCGATAAAGTCAAAACCAAGAAACCGGAAACCAAAATAGTCGTCGTGGACATCATGGCAATACCGGTTCCCATGAGTGTGGCATCGTTGGCCTGCCGATAGTGGCGATCCGCTTCAGCCAATTCCATTCGGTAACGTGTGAGGTAGTGTAATGTATCATCTACCGCAATCCCAAAGGCAATGGCAAAGGTCATGGCGGTGCTTGGGCGTAATGGGATTTGAAAAAAGCCCAATACCGCTGCCATAATCATCATAGGAATAATATTGGGTAACACAGAAATCAACGCCATTTTCACCGATCGAAATAGAAAGGCCATCAAAATAGTAATCACACCAAATGCAATCAGAAAACTGTTTGTCAAATTTTTCACAAGATAATTATTGGTACGTAAGGCAAGAAATGCGGTTCCGGTGACTTCAACAGTGAGACCGTTGGGCACAATAGATAAAATATAATCGTTAATTTCATTTTCCATTTCAGTGCTTCGACGAGAATCAATATCTTTTATCTGGGCTGCAATTCGCAATTTGGTATAATCGATATTCATGAGTGATTCAAATTCACCTTCATATAGTAGCATATATTGAGCAATCATTTCTCGTGATTCTGGAATTTTATAAAACGTCGGATCTCCATCATTCATGGCCCGGTGAATCTCTTTCATATAGTCAGACACAGATACCACTTTCCCTACTTCTGGAATATTAGAGACATATCGAGACAATTGATCCAAAAATGTCAGAACTTCTACATCCTGAATATCTTCAAAAGGACTATCCTCATCCACTTCAATTATTATTTCTATTGGAAGCACAGCGCCCATTCGTTCTTCTGCCACATGCATATCATCTAAGAGTTCATTTCCTGGTCGTAAATCTTCTAATAGTTTTGAATGGGGATTCATTTGGACAGCACCAAAAACGCCAACAATAGAAATAATAATACCCATCGCAATGATTTGCTTCGGATAAGCCCGAACTAATAGAATCACCCGATTAATGATTCGCATTCTGAATCCTCTGGAATATGCTTCCAGTTTTGATTCAGGCGTACGCTTAATTATCATGAGCATTGATGGAATAAATAGCACTGTAATGATAAATGCAAAAAAGACACCGACGGCTGTATAAATACCGAAATCTTTAACTATTTTTATATTCACAAATGATAGGGCACCAAACCCGATTCCTGTTGTAACACTGGTGAGAAAAATAGCGGTTCCAATCTTTTTAACCGTTTGAAATAATGCTTCCTTTCGGTGACCGACTTCTTTGAGCGTATGAAAATATTTCACCAGAAAATGGACTGAGTCACTCACCCCAATAATCATGAGTAACGTGGGTATCATATATGAAATAATATTGACAGTGATACCAGAAGCCACCATAAATCCCAGTGTCCATATAATGGTGAGCCCCACCACCATCAACGGCAGAAGCAATCCCACTAAAGATCGAAATAGAACCGACAAAAAAATGACCAGCATTAAAGTAACTGGAATTAAAAACCGTACATTATCCGCAATCATATATTGCACATATCGGGTTCGAATGACGGGCAAGCCAGCTTGGTGCCAATCCCAATTCACCTGCAATTGAACCTGATCGATTTCTGACAAAATTCGTTCTCGTCCTTTATGCGCATTGTAATTCCGGTCGATTTCAACGAGAATGGCTGCCACCTTTCCATCTTCAGAAATCATATAATTTTTGACCAGCTCTGACGACATCATTCGTTTCTGTCCAGCCAATAAAGAATCTGTAGATAATGGAATTTCATCATATACAGGCTGAAGGAGATAATCTCCACCTTCCGTAAATAATTCAATATTGGTCAGACTTTTGACAGATTCAACACCTTCAATTTCCGCCAGTGCATCAACCATCTGTCTATTCTTCACCAAATTCGTTCGAGAGAATGGATCATCTGATTCGTAGATGAGAAATACAATATTGTCGACGCCGGAAAACTCCTCACGGAAGGTCATGAATCTTTCAATAACAGGATCATCTTGACTGAATAACTGTTCGATGGTAAAATCCATTTTCACTCCCGGGAGATAACTACCGAGTACAATGGTCACAACCACCAAA
>Ga0208524_1000233_pt1 | contig 30501 bp, 24 predicted proteins | sample ETNtaG_28_FD_185779 | JGI IMG/M metagenome (GOLD analysis project Ga0208524, IMG submission 185779) | Marine microbial and viral communities from oxygen minimum zone, Eastern Pacific Ocean - ETNP201406SV61 (SPAdes) (version 2) | ecosystem: Environmental > Aquatic > Marine > Oceanic ... | reverse complement strand
AGCAATAATATTAGTGGTAATTTTTCTTTAGATAGAGGGTATAGAGTTTTACCAAACCAAAAATTACTAGATAAGGTAGACGAACTTCTAGGCGACAGTTCGAGCAATATAAGTTATCACTAAATATTTATATTGTTAAAAATGAGCTTTAAATATATTGAGGTATTAATACAAATATTTCAATGCATAATATGAATAAAATACAATAACAATCAAGCACTTAATTTAGACTAAATTAAGCTGTATATGTTGGCAAATATTGTTGATGATATGGGCCTCTAGTCAGATATAAAAAATTGTACATATTGGCACTTTTTTTTACTCTAAATAAACAAACCTAATATTTAATTTAGAGTGTTCTAATATTTCGTGAAACACTTGATTTTATACGTGAAACACAAAAAGTTTTCCTCTTTAATTCATATATACCTTTGAATTGCATTAATAGAAATTAATTAAGTCTAGTAAATAAACGTAAGTCTTTGATTTATAACAATAAAAAATAACTGATTAATTTTTAATCAAAAGCGTAGAAAAGCCCAATATATAGGCTTTTTTTGCAAATTATTATTAGATATTAACTGAGTTTTCCACAGTATTGTGGGTAAGTATATTATGCGTTGATTTAACAAGCTTTTTTACATATCAGAAGAAATTTTCACATATAATTTCTACAATTTTTCTGGCGATCTTTTGTTTGCTATTTTTTGCGACATTTATTTCCAATTTGTCAGAGATAATTACCACCTCATTTTCATCACTCTGAAAGCCTGAATCATCCTTAGAAACGTCATTTAAAATAATGGCATCACAGCCCTTACTTTTAAGTTTATTTTTGGCATTTATAATTAATTTTTCTGTTTCAGCAGCAAAACCGATTGTTATTGGTCTATTATTAATTTTACAAACATCTGCTAAGATATCATTATTAGGAATAAGTTCAATTTTTATATTACTGTTATTGCGTTTTATCTTTTCATTGCTAACTTCTTTAACTCTGTAATCACAAACTGCAGCACAGGCAATAAATATATCTTGCTCTTTTATATTTTCCATTACTGATTGGTGCATTTGCGCAGCAGTTTCAGCTTTGATATTAATACATTTTTCGTTTAATTGAGTTGAAATAGTGCCATAAACAACTGTAACTATTGCGCCAGCATCAATGCAATTATTTACTAAAGCCATACCCATCTTGCCACTACTATAATTTGAAAGAAACCTTACTGGATCAATTGGTTCAATAGTAGCTCCTAGAGTTATTAACACTTTTTTTCCTGTAAGCTTTGTGATTGTATAAAGCTCGGCAACAGTTTGAGCAATTTTTGTTGCCTCTACTAGTCTTCCAAGTCCAATATCACCACAAGCTTGCTCGCCATAATCTGGTTTAATAATGACATAACCTCTTTTTTCTAGTAATGACAAGTTTTCATTTAGAGCTTTGGATGCGTACATTTGTTGATTCATTGAAGGGGCAACAAGTATCGGACAATCGCTTGCCAGAACTACACTTGTAACTAAGTCACATGCTTTACCACTGGATAAATTAGAGATAATATTTGCACTGGCAGGGGCAATCAATATAGCGTCAGCCCATTTTGCTAACTCAATATGTCCCATAGACAATTCAGCTTCATTATCCCAAAGGTTACTATGAACTTTGTTTTTAGAAATTGCCTGTAATGACAATTCAGTTATAAATTTTGCACCACCATCAGTTAGAATAACCCTAACCTCGGCACCTAAGTCCTGCAAGCGCCTGACAATATCAGGCGACTTATACGCTGCAATTGAGCCACTTACCGCAAGTATGATATTTTTGTTAGTTAGTGATTTCATTTCATAATTTATCTAATGGATGCTGTTATTTTTATGTCTTCACCAACCATTCTTATGTCTTTAATTGAAAGCTTAATTTTATCTGACAAATGATCGATTAATAAGTTGTTCATTGATTTTGCATTATTACCCATTAGAATAGGTGCTATGTATATTATAAATTCATTTATTAAATTCGCCTCAATCATTGCACCAACAAGACCTGGACCAGATTCAAGAAGCACATAGTTAACACCTTTTTCTGCAATATTACATAGGGCATCTCTCAAATCTAATTTACCCGAATTTAATCTTTTTGTATTATCAGTATTAAGTACTAGAGTTTGGGCATCATTTGAAAATATGTTTAGTGATTTATCTTTGATTTTGTTATTACCATCAATTACAACTCTTAGTGGGCTTGAATTGGCATTATCAAGCCTAACAGTCAGCCTTGGATTGTCTTTTAAAATTGTTTTATAGCCAGTTAAGATTGCTTGGTTATTAGATCTTAAATGTTGCACATCTATCCTCGCATCTTCACTCGTTATCCATTTACTTTCTCCAGAAGCCATTGAAGATTTTCCATCAATACTCATCGCAATTTTGCATGTAACAAAAGGCATTTCTGTTTGCATACGATGAATAAAGCCTCTATTGAGTTCTTTTGCTTCAGTCTCTAGTAAACCTACCTTAACTTCAATACCTGCATCGATTAGCATTTGCATACCTCGACCATTCACCAATGGATTTGGATCTAAAGTCGCAATAACAACTTTCTTCGCACCAGAATTAATAATTGTTTGGGCGCAAGATGGCGTTTTACCTTTATGTGCACAGGGTTCAAGCGTTACATACAAAGTTGCATTGCTAGCCTTATTGTCAATTTTTTTTAAAGCATTTGCCTCTGCATGAGCTTCGCCAAAATATTTGTGATAACCTTGAGAAATAACTTTTTCATCTCTTGTAATAACACAGCCAACCATAGGATTAGCTTTTACACCATGCACTCCTTTTTTGGCAATACGTAATGCGATTGCCATAGCTTTAGTGTCATTTATTGAAAAAGTTTCCATTATATTTCAGATATAATAATTAGAATTAAATTTAACTATATTTTACCAAGGAGAACTAGCGTGGATGAACAGAAAAAACTAGCCTTAAAAGCAGCACTTAGTCAAATTGATAAGCAATTTGGCAAAGGGTCAGTTATGTTCTTAGGAGATGACAACACTCAAACTGATATAGAGTCTGTTTCTACCGGTAGTTTAAGCTTAGATATTGCCCTAGGTATTGGCGGTTTGCCAAGAGGCCGTGTAATTGAGATTTATGGGCCTGAATCTTCTGGCAAAACCACACTATCTTTACATGTCATTGCAGAAATGCAAAAGACTGGCGGTACAGCTGCATTTATTGATGCAGAGCATGCACTAGATCCTCAGTATGCTAAACGTTTAGGAGTGCAGACAGATGAACTGTTAATATCTCAGCCAGATACAGGCGAGCAGGCTCTTGAAATTGCCGATATGCTAGTTCGTTCAGGAGGGGTTGATATTGTAGTCATTGATTCAGTTGCTGCTTTAACACCTAAGGCAGAAATTGAAGGAGAGATGGGAGCTTCGCATATGGGATTGCAAGCGCGTCTGATGTCACAAGCACTGAGAAAATTAACATCGAATATTAAGAAGACCAATACCATGGTTATTTTTATTAATCAGTTACGCATGAAAATAGGCGTAATGTTTGGCAATCCTGAAACTACAACTGGTGGCAATGCTTTAAAATTTTACGCATCAGTTAGGTTAGATATTCGACGTATCGGAGCAATAAAAAAAGGTGACGAGATTTTAGGAAATGAGACCCGAGTTAAGGTTCTCAAGAATAAAGTTGCACCACCATTTAAGCAAGCTGAATTTCAAATACTTTACAATAAAGGCATTTCAAGAGAAAGTGAAATCATTGATCTTGGTGTTTCACAAGGCCTCATTGAAAAAGCAGGTGCTTGGTACAGTATAGGTGGAGAGCGCATTGGCCAAGGGAAAGATAATGCTAGAGAGTACCTAATAGAGAATTCAGACTTAAGTCAAAAAATTGAGGCGCAAATTCGCGGCAAGTTAATGGGCGAAAGTGGAACAGAAAAAGACTCAAAAGGATAAATGTTACGCATCTTCTATGAGGATGCTAGTTAGGCGTGAACATTCTACTCTAGAACTAAAACAGAAACTATCAGCCAAAGGCTTTGATAGCGATCTTGTTGATTGTACAATTTCTAAATTAACACAAGAAAATAAGCAAAGCGACAGCCGCTTTTCTGAGGACTTTATTAGGATGCGCTTTAACCAAGGAAAAGGCCCAATAAAGATTGCCATAGAACTAAAACAAAGAGGCATCAATACTTCAGATTTTTCAGAATTTGATTTTTATACATTAGCAAAAAACATTAGACAAATAAAATTTGGTTGCGGGTTTCCATCTGATTTCAAGGAGACTGCCAAACAGAAACGTTTTCTGCAATCTAGAGGGTTTGATTTTGAGCATATTAAGTATGCCTTTACAGAATAATTATGCGCTCAAGTATTAATAGAGAACAAACTAAAGCCTATGACTTTAAGACCAGGGATATAAAGGTCTTAAAAAAGTTAATGCCTTATTTGTTGAAAATGCGTGTTCGCGTTATTCTAGCAACTATTTTTTTAGTTTTAGCAAAACTTTCTAATGTCGCTGTCCCTGTTGTTTTAAAACAAATAGTTGATAGTTTAGACCAGACCAATATTTTATTAATATTACCACTTGGACTATTATTTGCTTATGGCTTATTAAGACTGTTGAGCTCTTTGTTTAATGAGCTTAGGGATGCAATTTTTGCAAAAGTTCGTTATCATGCGATGCGTCTTATTGCACTTGGTGTATTCAAACACCTACATACTCTTGACCTGTCGTTTCACCTAGATAGGCGTATAGGAGGAATTACAAGAGATATTGATAGAGGCACCCAAAGTGTTTCCACTCTTCTTTCCATTTTCGTTTTCAATATAATACCGTCATTTTTTGAAATATGCTTAGTAGTAGGTTTGTTATGGGTAAATTATGATAATTTTTTTGCATTAATATCGCTACTAACAGTAATTTTTTATATTTTACTAACATTAGCTATTACAACTTGGAGAATGAAATATCGATATCAAATGAACGACATGCAGTCTGAAGCTAATACTAATGCAGTAGACAGTTTAATTAATTATGAAACGGTTAAATATTTTAACCAAGAAGAATTTGAAGTAAACCGTTATGACAGAACAATGAGTCGTTGGGAGAACTTAGCCACAAAGAGTTTCACTTCAATGACGGCGTTAAATTTTGTTCAAGGATCAGTCATCGCTATTGGTGTTACATTAGTTCTTATTTTGGCATCTCAGGGCGTTGTAAATCAAGAGCTTAGTTTGGGCGATTTAATTATGATACAAGCTTTATTATTGCAGTTATTTTTACCTTTAGGGAATTTAGGAATTATATATAGACAGATAAAACACAACTTTATTGACATGAACAACATGTTTGATTTACTAGAGAGATCATCCAAAGTTGAAGATATAAATGACGCCAAAGATCTTAAAATTATAAAATCTGAAGTGCAATTTAAGAATGTTTCTTTTGCATATGAAGGCAAAGAAAAAGTTTTAAAGGATGTAAGCTTTTCAATAAAGCCGGGTCAAAAAGTTGCCATTGTTGGTAAGTCAGGTTCAGGAAAATCTACTCTAGCTAAATTACTTTTTAGGTTTTATGATGTAACTAGTGGCGAGATATTAATTGATAAACAAAATATAAAATCACTAACCCAGAGCTCTGTTCAATCTGCAATTGGAGTAGTGCCACAAGATACAGTTATGTTTAATGAAAGTATTTACTATAATATTTCATATGGCAAGCCCGGATCTAATATTGAAGATATAGAAAGTGCCGCTAAATTAAGCTTTATCGACTCTTTTATTGACCAATTACCCCAAGGATATAGCACCATAGTTGGAGAGAGGGGTCTAAAATTATCAGGAGGAGAAAAACAACGTCTAGCAATTGCACGTGTACTATTAAAAAATCCCCCTATATTGATTTTTGATGAAGCCACCTCGTCGCTTGATTCTTATTCCGAAAAAATGGTACAAAAAGCATTAACAAGCCTTTCAAGCGAACATACAACATTGGTTATTGCTCATCGATTATCTACAATCATTGATGCAGACTTAATAATTCTATTAGGCGATGGGAAAATTAAAGAAAGTGGAACTCATCAAGAACTGTTAAATGCAAAAGGCGAATATTCAATTCTATGGCAAATGCAAATAAATGAACAGACTTAAAACTAATATAGTTAAATATATTTCAATATAGAGGCATATGTAGTTATGCTTTCAAAACACATTTTTCAACAACTATTTCATCTTTATATAGTTAATATAAAGTTTTTATTGAAAAGGCTTTTTTATACTTTGTAGGCCATTCTATAATTAGCCAAATGAAGTTTAACCTTATCAACACAGACCACAATGCTCGACGTGGGACAATAAGCTTTGCCAGAGGGAAGGTTCAAACACCTGCATTTATGCCGGTAGGAACATACGGAACAGTAAAAGCAATGACCCCGGAAGAGTTGAAAGGTATCGGCTTTGAAATATTACTAGGAAATACATTTCATTTGTCAATTACACCCGCGACTGATGTTATCGAAAAGCATGGAGGTCTCCACGATTTTATGCACTGGGACAAGCCTATATTGACTGACTCCGGAGGTTTTCAAGTATTCAGTCTTGGGGGTATGAGAAAAATAACTGAAAAGGGCGTTTATTTTCAATCTCCAAAAGATGGCTCTAAAATTTTTATGGGTCCAGAAGAATCCATGCTAATTCAAAAACAACTTAACTCCGATATTGTAATGATTTTTGATGAATGTACCCCTTATCCTGCGGAGAAAAAGATAGCAGATCAATCTATGCAGTTATCACTTCGTTGGGCTAAACGCTCAAAACATGAGCATAATAGGTTAAACAATAAGAACGCTATTTTTGGAATAGTGCAAGGTGGAATGTATCAAGATTTACGATCTCAGTCTCTAGAATCGTTGATGGAAATAGGATTCGATGGTTTTGCTATTGGAGGCTTAAGTGTTGGAGAACCTAAAGAAGAGATGATAAGAGTTCTTGATTACCTGCCAGGGAAAATGCCCAAAGATAAGCCAAGATATTTGATGGGAGTAGGCACCCCAACAGACCTAGTTGAGGGAGTTGATCGTGGAATTGATATGTTTGATTGTGTAATGCCAACGAGAAATGCTCGTAACGGCTATATATTTACTTCTAAGGGTATTGTAAAGATAAGGAACGCAAAATATAGAACTGATACAAATCCTTTAGATGAGAATTGCAAATGTTATGTTTGCAAAAACTATTCTAGATCATATTTACACCACCTACAGAAAAAGAATGAAATATTAGGCTCAAGGCTTAACACAATGCACAATCTTTATTATTATCAAAGTTTGGTTAAGGACATGCAATTAGCAATTGAAAATAATTCTTTTATCCAGTTCAAAAAAAATTTCTATGAGCAGCAACAAAATTAGCTGACTCTATAAGAAAGCTATAGCGTAAAAAATGCTTAATAATTTTTCTATTAGAATTAAAACAGCATAAGAGATTCATTAGAAATAATATAATTTTATCATTCTCATTCGATTAGAACTTTAGTTGTGTTTTAGTTAGTTAACTGATTAGCAAAATACACATCGAACACTTTCTTTGCTAAAGGGGCAGCTTTAGAGCTACCACTACCGGCATTTTCTACAATAACTGCTATAGCTATCTGGGGATTTTCAATGGGCGCAAAACCAGTAAAAAGAGCATGGTCTCTTAAACGCTCATCAAGTTTTTCAGCTATATATTCTTCTTCAGCATCCAGCCCAAAAACTTGCGCGGTTCCAGTCTTACCCGCCATAGTATATTTGAGACCTTTGTTAAGTCGTCTAGCTGTACCACTGGGGCTGTATATAGTTTTTTTCATGCCCTCTAATACATATTCCCAATTTTTTATATTCTTAATTGGTATTTGCTTGCGTGGACTTGGCTCAACTGGCTCAATATCATGGTTATCTTTTTGAATATTTATTAATATTTTAGGCCGTATAAGTTGCCCTTTGCTTGCTAAAGCTGCTGTGGCAACTGCAAGTTGCAGGGGACTAGTAGTAATGAATCCCTGTCCAATTCCAGATATTAAAGTTTCTCCACGATACCAAGGCTCATTCTTATTGATTTTTTTCCATGCCCTTGAAGGTAATACGCCAGGAAGTTCTCCAGGTATATCAATGCCTGTTTTTGAACCAAAATTAAAATGTTTAAGATTATCATGAATTTTATCTATACCAGTCTTGTCGGATAAGCTATAGAAGAATACGTCACAAGATTGAGATATAGACTCTTCTACATCAACCCAACCGTGTCCTGACCTTTTCCAGTCATTGAATTTACGCGATACATTGGGGAGTTTGAAATAACCAGGACAAAATGTTTTGCTTTCTCTTGTAATAATGTCTTGCTCAAGCCCAGTAAGGGCTATCATAGGTTTAATTGTAGACCCTGGAGGGTAAAGACCTTGTATAGCCCTATTAAGCAAAGGAATGTCCAAGGATTCTTGTAATTTGTTGTAATTATCCTGAGATATGCCGTTAACAAATAAGTTTGGGTCATAGTTCGGAGCGCTAACCAAAGTTAATACTTCACCATTATTAACATCGACTACAACTATTGAGCCTCTATTGCCTTCTAGCAATGATTCTGCCATCATTTGTAAATCAATATCGATACTTAAGTATAAATTCTTGCCAGGTTGAGCAGCTTCAATAATATTTGTATCTACAATCCTCCCTGATACATTACGTTCAATTTGGTTTCTTCCACTTTTGCCATGAAGAAGAGTTTCGTACTGCTTTTCGATACCACTCTTGCCAACGAAAGAGGTCCCAAAATAATTCTCTTTATCATAGAAAGATTGGTCTTTTTTACTCATTCTTGAAACATATCCGATAGTGTGAGCACTAGTATTGTTGTTTGGATATATTCTATGAAAATAATGTTCTATTTCTATGCCAATGAATTGATTATTTACTAAAAAATTTGCTACCTGAAGTTCAGTCAAATTAAGCTTAAGAGGTATGCTATTGAATTTTTTGTATCTTTTTCTATTTTTTAGATAATGATTAATATTATCTTCATCAATGAAGTTTAGCTTTTTGAGGTCGTTTAAAGTTTTATCTATATTATTAACTTTTTCAGGCGTTATTGTGAGCATATAGGAGAGCTTATTGGATGCTAATATTTTCCCGTTTCTATCAAAAATTTTACCTCTAGTTGGAGTAGTTGGTACAATGCTCATCTGGTTCCCTAAAGCCTCATCTTTATAGAATTCATGCTTGGTAACCTGCAAATTGTAAATTCTTATAACTATAATAATAGTTAATATCGCAATTAACAGAAAACTGAAAATTAGTCTTTTCGAAAAGATTTTATTTTGTAATTTGGTGTTATTTATTCTAACCATAGCTGGATATAGTTAGTGTTTTAATTTTGTTAGGATAAATTGAACTAGCGGCCAAAACAAAGATGTTGTTAAAGGGGAAAGAAGTACAATCCAACTAAAGTCAAAACCCTGAATTATTACATGAGTTAACAACAAAATTCCGAGATAAATGCTGCCAGCTATAAATATATATACTTGTTGAGTACTAAGATTTGAGACATGAAATGACTGCTTAATATTGGTTATAAAGGCGATACTTATAATTAATGCTATAGAGTTTTGGCCTAACAGTGATCCGTTCAATATATCAAGCATTAAACCTATAATCAAAGCAAAAAAGAACCTCCACCTCACTGAAAAATAATTTATCCAATATATAAAAAACAATAACACCCAAAATGGAGATGCCAGTAGTAAATAATTAGGTAATGGAAGTAATGTTATAAGTAGAGCAATAAACATTATCTTGCTAAGGAATATATATGGTCTTCTATCCTTCATCTTCTTGCGGTAGTATTAATAGATATTCTATGTTATGTATTTTTTGTATCGGTTCCAATACAATATCAATAAAAGGATTGCCTACATGCTCCTCGACATGAACCACCTTTCCTACTGGGTAACCATTAGGGAATTTTGAATTTATCGAGCTAGTGATAAAAATATCCCCTAATAAAACATCAAGCTTTGATTCTATATATTTAACATTAATTTGGTTTATACTCGATGCAATTCCTTTTCCAATGCCACGAATACCATTTCTTTCATTCTTTATTGGAGTATAGTGAGTTGGGTCGCTAATCAACAGTATAGTGCTGTAGAGTGGAGTTGTTTGAATAACTTGGCCAACTATTCCGTCTGACCCTATTGCAACATATCCAACTTTAATTTTGTCACGCGAACCTTTATTGATAACTAATTGTTTTTTAAGTCGAGACTGGCTTATTGATGTGATCTTTGCAAGAATAAATTTCTGATTATTTATAGAATAACTTGCATCTAGTAGTTTGCTAAGTTTATTATTCTCAAGAAGTAATGAATTTAGGGTTTGAGTTTTATTTTTTAGCTCAATAATTTCCCTTTTTAATTGCTTGTTTTGGCTTAATAATAGCTGTTTATTTGTTCCCTGTTCATCAATCCAACTATAAAGTTGAGATGGCAAGTTAGCCAAAAAATATATTGGAGAGATTAAAGTAGAGCCAAATTGTCGTAGATTATCTAAATATGAAAACTTGTAGTCAGATAATATTAAGAATATTGAGATAAAAACAGGTATAAAAAGTTTAAGAAACTTCATAAATTAAACCCATTAGCCCACCAAACTCCTTCAATTTTGGATTATTCTGCTGCTAAGAACCCCATATTGTGTTTACTAATCATATCAAGTGCAACACCTCCACCACGTGCAACACATGTAAGAGGGTCGTCAGCAATACGAACAGGCAGGTTAGTTTCTTTATGGATTAGTTTATCAAATCCATCTAACAAAGCCCCTCCGCCTGTCAATACCAAGCCATTCTCTGCTATGTCTGAGCTTAATTCTGGCGGTGTTTGCTCCAATGCAGTTCTAAGAGAGCCTATTATCATCGATAATGGCTCCTGTAATGCTCTGAGTATTTCTTCATTACTTATTTCAAAACTTACTGGTATACCTTTAGCCACATCACGACCTCTGAATTCAACTTTTTTGAGAGTATTTGACTTAAATGCAGATCCAACTTCTTCCTTTATCTGCTCGGCTGTTGCTTCACCAATAATTATTCCGTGTTCACGACGGACAAACTTAACAATGGTGTCATCAAACACATCGCCACCAACCCTAAGTGAGTCTGAATAAACAATCCCGTTTAGAGACATAATGGCAATCTCTGTGGTGCCTCCGCCAATATCAATTACCATTGCTCCAGAAGCCTCTTCAATTGCCACTCCAGCACCAAGAGCTGCCGCCACTGGTTCTTCAATTAAGTACACATCTCTTGCGCCAGCCCCTACAGCGCTTTCTTTTATAGCGCGCCTTTCAACTTGTGTTGCACCACATGGGACACAAATAAGTACTTTAGGGCTAGGAGAGAAAAACCCAGAGCGTAGCACTTTTCTGATAAAGTGCTGAAGCATTTTTTCAGTTACTTTAAAATCTGCAATAACTCCATCTCTCATTGGTCTAATAGCTTCAATAGACCCAGGGGTTCTTCCGAGCATATTTTTTGCATCTTGTCCAACAGCTATAACAGTTGACTCTAGAGAGCCTCTGTCATTACGAATAGCAACAACTGATGGCTCATTTAATGCAACAGTGCCATCCATAAAAATCAAAGTATTTGCAGTTCCTAAATCGATAGATAAACTTTGGCCTTTAAATAATCCAAACATAGAGTAGTCCTAATAATAATTGTTTAAAATGTAGTTGTTAACATACTAAAAATGTAGTTGTTAACATACTATACCATCAAGCAAAATTTAGGCAACACCTACTAGAAAATAAAAATATACAATTAATGAAAACAAAAAAAACAATTATTAAACAAAATGATGTCATTGAGAGTATATATAGTGCTCTACAGTACATATCATACTACCACTCACCAGACTTTATTAAGGCTATGAAGTGTGCGTATGATAAAGAAACCAATAATTCAGCAAAAAATGCCATAGCTCAAATACTAATTAATTCAAAGTTGTGCGCATTAGGCAAACGCCCACTATGTCAAGATACCGGTATCGTCAATGTGTTCTTAGAGGTAGGTATGGATGTGCAGTGGGATGCAAGTATTTCTTTGGAAGATATGATAAATGAAGGTGTAAGAAAGGCTTATTCTCATCCAGATAATCCTTTAAGGGCTTCGGTTGTTTCAGATCCACTGTTTACAAGAATAAATACCAAAGACAATACTCCAGCTGTTATTCACACCAAGTTAGTTCCAGGTAATAAACTTGATATTATTGTTGCAGCCAAGGGGTGTGGTTCAGAAAATAAGGCTAAATTTACAGTTCTAAACCCTGATGATGACATGGTTGAATGGGTTCTTAAGACTATTCCAACTATGGGCGCTGGTTGGTGTCCACCAGGAATTCTTGGAATCGGTGTTGGCGGAACTCCTGAGAAGGCTATGCAGATGGCAAAATATTCCCTAATGGAGCCTATTAATATTGACAAGTTAAATGAAAAAAAATCGCTATCAAGTTTAGAGTCTTTACGTTTAGATTTATTTAATAAGATAAATGCACTAGGTATAGGTGCCCAAGGTTTGGGAGGGCTAACTACAGTACTTGATGTAAAGATACAAGACTATCCAACTCATGCAGCTTCACAACCTGTAGCTATGATTCCTAATTGTGCTGCAACTAGACATGTTCATTTAACTCTAGATGGGTCTGGAGTAGGGCAATTGCCAGAGGTTGATTTCAATTTATATCCAAAGCTAGAAATGGACTATTCTCAATACAAAAGGGTAGACTTAAATACTATCACTCGTGATCAAATGAGGAGCTGGAATATTGGAGACACTTTGCTATTAAGTGGAACAATAATTACTGGTAGAGATGCCGCACATAAAAGATTAAAACAAATGATTGATGATGGTGAAGGTTTGCCAGAGGGTGTAGACTTCAAAAATAAGTTTATTTACTATGTAGGCCCTGTTGATGCTGTTGGAGATGAGGTTATAGGACCTGCAGGTCCAACTACAGCAACGCGTATGGATAAATTTTCTGAGATGATGCTAGAGAAAACAGGAATTTTAGGAATGATAGGCAAGGCTGAAAGAGGCGATGCAACATCTAAAGTAATAAGAAAGCACAAGGCTACTTACTTGATTGCAGTTGGCGGCGCTGCTTATTTAATTTCAAAATCTATTAAAAAAGCTAAAAAAATTGCCTTTAAAGATATGGGAATGGAAGCCATATATGAGTTTGAAGTTGAAGATATGCCTGTAACAGTTGCTGTAGACAGTGATGGCAAAAACATTCACAGTATTTTTCAAAAAATTTCAGTAATTAATTAGAGTATATTTGTTAATACACAGATATTACTATGATTTCTCTTTTGAAGACCAAGGGCAATTTAGTTATCGCTATTCTTAGAGTATAATCCAGTTCTGAAGTCGGTCGGATGGTCGCTGGATATATATGTATCGAGAGGAAAGTCCGGGCTCCATAGAGCAAGGTGCTAGCTAACTGCTAGGTACGGTAACGTAACGGAAAGTGCTGCAGAGAATAGACCGCCTATTTTCTTTAGGCAAGGGTGAAAAGGTGCGGTAAGAGCGCACCGCACATTTGGTGACAAATGTGGCAAGGTAAACCCCACTTGGAGCAAGCTCAAATAGGATGGCAATTATGCTGCTCGTATATGTCATCGGGTAGAGTGCTAAAGATATTTGGCAACAAATATTGTAGATGAATGACCATCAATTACAGAACCCGGCTTATAGACTGACTTCATTTTTTTACTTTTGCAAGTACAGCTCGCTCTATATTGCTATAGTCATTGAATCTCTTAATATTGTTAAAGTCTTTTCTTAGTAGCTTTACAACTTCAGCCTGTTGGTCATGGCCGTGTTCTAGCAATAAATAACCATTTTTATTCAAATGTTCCGGAGCTTTTTTGATGATAGCTTTTATATCGTCTAAACCATCAGTTCCAGAAGTTAGGGCTGATATAGGCTCAAATGTTAATTCTTTAAGATGCGGGTCTTTTTCAGCAATATATGGAGGGTTACAAACTATCATATCAAATTTCTTTTCACCAACAGCATCAAGCCAGTAGCCATGCAGAAAATTAATATCCTTTGTTTTATTTTTTTTTGCAACTTCAAGGGCAAAAACTGATAAATCTGTAGCAGTTAAATTCCAATTTGGTCGAATATCTGCCAAGGTAACAGCAATTACGCCACTACCGGTTCCTAAGTCTACTATTTCGTAATTACTGTCTTTATCTAATATTTCAAGTGCTATATCTACCAGTAGTTCAGTTTCTGGTCTAGGTATTAAAGTTGCCTCTGTAACAATAAATTCAAGGTGGTAGAAACCCTTTTTATTGTTAAGGTAAGCAAAAGGCACGCCTTTTGCTCTTTTATCAACTAATTCATTTAACTTTGTAATCTCAATATTGTTTAGCTGGTAATCACTATGAGAAATTAGGGAGGCAACGCTCTTTCTTAAAACCAAAGTTAGGATTGGCACAATATCAATTGAGCCACTTTTTATAAAATCACCGACAGTATTCAAGAGTTATATGCAGAGTGTGATTATAAAAAGTTTTTTTTGAATATACATAAAAATAAATGAATTTATATTTAATTCATGGTTATTAGATATTAATAGTAGTTGCAACAGCTTTATTATTATGTGGATCTACCATTGTAGTTTTAATTGTTTTTAAGTCAATAAGGTTTTTCAAAGCAACTATTAGTCCTAGTCCAATAAACGCACCAGGAGGCAAGACAGCTAACAATGTTCCCTGGTAGTTATCAAATAAAGTGACGCTTAATGATTCACCCATACTTCCTAATAACAATGAAGATTGATCAAATAAAGTTCCGTTCCCAATTATCTCTCGCACCGAACCTAATAAAAATAGAACTGCAGAGAAACCAAGACCCATCATTAGACCATCAAGAGCGGATTTGCCCCAAGAGTTCTTACTGGCAAATGCTTCTGCACGTCCTAATATAGCGCAGTTAGTTACTATTAAAGGCACAAATATTCCTAAAATTAAATACAAATCATAAAAAAATGACTGCATTAGTAGTTCAATAATTGTTACGAAAGATGCTATTAATAATACAAATACAGGTATACGGACTTCTTTAGATATGTGATTACGAAAGATTGAAATAGTTATATTTGACGATATAAGTACAAACGTTGTTGCTATACCTAGTGCTATCGCGTTTACAGCGTTATTGGTAACCGCCAATAAAGGACATAAACCTAGAAGAGCAACAAGAGCCTGGTTGTTATTCCATAGACCATTTTTTGTAATTTTGATATATTGATTCATGAGGACTAATTATATCAACAACTTACTAACAAATTACATCAACAAAAACGTTTCGATATTTATTTATATTCATCTGTTATGTGTTAAATACAATTTCTTTATTCTTCAAAGATCCATTAATCGTGTCTCCAGGTAAAAAATCACCAGAAAGAATGCTTTGGGATAGTGGATTCTCAATTAGTTGTTGAATAGTGCGCTTCAGTGGTCTAGCACCAAACACTGGGTCGTACCCTCTATCAACAATAATTTCCATTACTTTTCCACTTATCTCAAGTTTAAGTTCTAATTCCAATAAGCGTTTTTTTAGTATTTCAATTTGTAAGTTAGCAATGCCTTTTATTTGCTCTTTTTTAAGATTATTAAACACTACCACTTCGTCAATACGGTTTACAAATTCAGGCCTAAAATGTTCGCTCACTATTTTAAGTAACTTGGAATGTATATTCTTTTCAGGGTTCTCTTGTATTAAGTGAGAGCCCAAATTTGAAGTCATCACAATCACAGTATTTTTGAAGTCTACTGTTCTGCCTTGGCCATCTGTAAGGCGACCATCATCTAATACTTGCAGCAAAATATTAAATACATCTGAATGTGCCTTTTCAACCTCATCTAACAATATGATTGAGTAAGGTTTACGTCGAACCGCCTCAGTCAAAACACCACCTTGCTCATAGCCAATATATCCTGGAGGCGCACCAATCAATCTAGCTACAGAATGTTTTTCCATAAATTCACTCATATCTACTCGAACTATGGCTTGGTCTGTATCAAACAGAAAATCAGCTAAAGCCTTTGTAAGTTCAGTTTTACCAACCCCAGTAGGGCCCATAAATAAGAATGAACCGTCTGGACGATTTGGGTCAGATAATCCGGCCCTTGACCTACGAACAGCATCAGATATGACTTTAACTGCCTCATCCTGTCCAACTATACGTTGGTGAATAATGTTTTCCATCTGTAGCAATTTATCTCTCTCACCTTCCATCATTTTGTCTACAGGTATTCCAGTCCATCGTGCAACGATATGAGCTATCTCTTCCTCTGTCACTTTGTTTTTGAGTAGTGTCATATTGTCACTATCAACATCTTCAGCCTGGGTTATTTTTTCTTCTAACTCTGGAATAACACCGTACTGTAATTCACTCATTTTCGCTAAATCATTATTACGGTGAGCATTTTCAAGGTTTAGTTTGGCTTGTTCAAGGTCCTCTTTAAGGTGTTGCGTCCCTTGAACTAATGTTTTTTCTTTTTTCCAGATCTCTTCAAGTTCAGCGTACTCTTTTTCAAGTCTAGCAATATTGTTTTTTAACTCCTTAAGCCTTTCTTTAGATGCTTTGTCTTTTTCTTTCTTAAGGGCCATACGTTCTATCTTAAGCTGAACTAATTTTCGATCAAGTTTGTCCATTGATTCCGGTTTAGAATCTATCTCTAAGCGAATTTGTGATGCAGCTTCATCAATTAGATCTATTGCTTTATCTGGCAACTGTCTATCTGTAATATATCTCTGAGAATAAGTTGTGGCTGCAATAATTGCAGGGTCAGTAATTTCAACGCCGTGGTGCACTTCATATTTTTCCTTTAGTCCTCTTAATATTGCAATAGTGTCTTCCTCTGTAGGTTCATCCACTAATACTTTTTGGAAGCGACGTTCTAGAGCAGAATCTTTTTCAATATATTGACGATATTCATCCAGAGTGGTTGCTCCCATGCAATGCAGATCTCCTCTTGCAAGTGCAGGTTTTAACATGTTGCCTGCGTCCATAGCTCCATCAGTTTTTCCAGCCCCTACCATAGTGTGAAGTTCATCTATAAAAAGAATAACACTACCTTGCTCTGCCTCTAATTCTTTAAGTACAGCCTTAAGTCGTTCTTCAAATTCACCACGATACTTTGCACCGGCAACAAGAGAAGCCATATCAAGAGAAAGAACGCGTTTTCCTTTTATACCCTCTGGCACCTCATTGTTAATAATTCGTTGGGCTAGACCTTCTACAATTGCAGTCTTACCAACACCAGGCTCTCCAATCAGTACTGGGTTATTTTTTGTTCTGCGTTGTAGTACTTGAATAGCACGACGAATTTCACCATCTCGACCAATAACGGGGTCAAGTTTAGCGTCTATAGCAAGTTGAGTTAAGTCTTGAGTATATTTTTTTAAAGCATCTCTTTGCGTTTCAGCGTTTTGTTCATTCACAGTTGCACCTCCTCTAATTTTATCTATTGCATCACTCAAATATTTTTCATTTAAGCCCTCATCTTTTAGTATTTTGCTAGTTATATCATTACTTTTAACAATTGCCATTAAATATAATTCCGTAGATATAAAGCTATCCCCTATATCTTTTGCTAGCTTGACAGCAAGGTTTAGTAGTGATAATAAATTTTGTGATACGCTAATTTCATTAGGAGTATTAGCAATTGTCGCAAGCAATTTAATTTCTTTTGCAATTTCTTTTGTTACGTAATTTATATCAACTTTGCATATAGAGATTAAATTGGTAACGGTTCCATCTACATTATCAAGCATAGCTTTTAACAAATGTAATGTTTCAATTGCACTATTTCCTTGCTCTAATGCATAAGAATGTGCTGAATTTAAATCTTGTTGAAACTGAGACGTTAATTTGTCTATGTTCATTATTAATTTAATTGCCATTATTGTTTTATTAACCACTATCTATGGGATGATTAGAGCATTTCAAGGATCTATATAAAATATTATGTTAAATTTAGTACTATTTGAACCTGAAATTCCAAACAATACTGGCGCAATAATAAGATTATGTGCAAATATTGGCGCTAGACTTCATTTAATTAAGCCCTATGGATTTGAAATAAATGACAAGAGACTTAGAAGGGCAGGGCTAGATTATAGAGAAACTATGCATCTTACAGAGTATGAGGATTTTGAAGATTACAAGTTAAAGGCAAAACCAGACAGAATTTTTGCACTCAGCTCTAAAGTTGATAAAAATTATTGCGAAGTAAAATATAGACAGGGAGACTCTTTGTTGTTGGGCCCAGAAACAAGAGGATTGCCTAAGCATATTTTAGATGAATATGATGGAATAACTTTACCTATGCAAAAGGGCTCTCGCAGTTTAAATCTATCTAATTGCGCCTCTATTGTTGCTTATGAGGCTTGGCGTCAAATTGGTTTTGTTGGAGCAAAAAATGTATAGAGCATTGTTCGCTTTACTAACATTATTTCCAGGGCTCATTTATGCAAGTAGCTGTGTAGTTCTGCTTTATCATAATATTTCAGATATAACACCTAAAAGCACTAGTGTAAGCCCCAAACTATTTGAGCAACACCTAAAGTATCTTAGTGAAAAAAACTATAACGTTATCTCGCTGAGTCGTATGGTTGAAGGCCTTAAATTAATGAACCTTCCAGAAAAATGTGTAAGTTTAACTGCTGATGATGCAAATGAATCGATATATAGCAACGCTTTTCCACTATTAAAAAAATACAATCTACCCCTTTCAGTTTTTGTTTCAACAGGCTCTATAGACATGAACTATCCTTCTATGATGAGCTGGCAACAGATGAGAAATATGCAAAATAAAAATATATATTTTTACAATCACTCTGTGAGTCATCCATATCTAATTAATATGAAAAATGATGAAATATATAACCAAATCACTAAAGCACAGTTGCGACTTGAACAGGAATTAGGGGTCAAAGAAAATTTTTTTGCTTACCCTTATGGAGAAGAAAATATTGAAATAATTCAGCTATTAGAAGGTCTAGGTTATGTAAGTTTTGGTCAACAATCAGGAGCTATATCTTATAACAACGATATGTCAAATTTACCACGCTTTCCAATGTCATTTAAGTTTGCAGATATGAGCTCATTTATTACAAAAATAAATACACTGCCTATGCCAGTTATCCACAAAAGAGTTAATTCGGTTGTACCTAACAATAACCCAATTCTTAATCTTGAATTTGTTGAACCATTGTCAAACTCTAAACAAAAACAATTTGCATGCTATGCAGGTGGTAGCAATACAAAAGTTGACTGGAAAAGCAACAAAATTGTAAGCATTCAAGCCAACAATGAATTGCCTTCTAGACGTTTCAGATATAACTGCACAATGCCGAGCGGTGAAGGTAATAGGTATTATTGGTTCAGTAAGCAGTTCATTAAAGAAAATAAAGATTAAAAGTGTGCCTAATTCAACTTAACTTGATTAATTTATAGGCATTATTAAAGTCTTTAATCGATATAGCATTTTTACCAGCAAGCTGTACATTTTCTATACTAAGAACTCCATCTCCTGTTGCTACCATGCAAGCACCATTTTCAGAATTAATTATATCTCCAGGAGGGTTATCATTTCTATCATCTCTAACTATAACTGATGAAGAAAGGATTCGCAGTACTTTATTTGTAAATTTATCAGTTGATGCGTAAGTTTGGGCAATAGGATATGGATTAAAGGCCTTAATTTGTTGGTTTATTCTTTTTGCGCTATCATTCCAATCAATCCATGCTTCATCTTTAGAAAGTTTTTTTGCATATTTAACACCTTTAACATCTTGTGGTATTGGCTTTATTTTATTGATATTAATAAGTGTTTGTATAATTGCTTTAGATCCTAAATTTGCTAGCTTATCATGCAGAGTTTTTGCATTATCTGTATCACTTATAATGCATTTTTTCTCAAGCAATATATCTCCAGTATCAAGACCCTTATCCATTAACATTACTCCAACACCAGTTTCTTTATCTCCTGCAAGTATTGCTCGTTGAATTGGCGCAGCACCCCTCCAGCGTGGTAACAAAGATGCGTGCACATTAAGGCAACCATATTTTGGCATGTTAAGAATCTCTAATGGCAATATTTGTCCATAAGCAACTACAATCATTACATCCGCATTGAGATTAAATATCTGCTTTTTTACATTATCTTCATTTAAAGATTCAGGTTGATAAATATCTAAACCATGACTTATCGCGCTATCTTTGACAGAGCAGAAAGCTAGATTTCGTCCACGCCCTTTTGGGCGGTCAGGTTGACAATAAACCCCCACAATATTGTGACCAGTTCCAGCAATAGAATCTAATATAATGCGGGCAAATTCCGGTGTTCCAGCGAAAATAATCCGTAATTTTTTTGAAGAAGGCATAGAATCCGCCTTTTGATGCATTATTTCAAAGAACTTCTAGCCACTTTAATTGCTTGCATGACTTGATTTGGTGAAGTTGCACCCAAGTGGTCACGAGCATTAACAGCTCCCTCAAGTGAAAGAATATCAAAAACATCGTCCTCAATACGGTCATCGAAACTCTGCAATTCTGTAAGACTAAGCTCGCATAAGTCCTTTTGATGCTCAATACCATAAGATACAGACTTGCCTACTACTTCATGTGCATCTCTAAATGGAAGACCTTTATTTACAAGATAATCAGCTAAATCTGTAGCGGTGGTATAACCTTTTTTTGTCGAGTTGTACATGTTGTCACGTTTTGCCTCGATATTTGGCAACATTTGAGTAAAAACACGCAGGCATGATTTTAAGGTATCAACAGTGTCAAATAGAGGCTCTTTGTCTTCTTGGTTATCTTTGTTATATGCTAAAGGCTGCCCCTTCATTGTAGTTAATAGAGATGTCAGATTCCCAAAAACACGACCTGTTTTCCCACGAACTAATTCAGGAACGTCAGGGTTTTTCTTTTGTGGCATTATTGATGACCCAGTACAGAAACTATCTGGAAGCTCAACAAAGTCAAACTGTGCGCTTGACCAAATAATTAACTCTTCAGAAAAACGGGACAAATGCATCATAATAATACTAGCTACTGAATTAAACTCAATCACAAAATCCCTATCGCTAACAGCATCAAGAGAATTAGAGCAAATATTTTCAAATTCAAGTAACTCAGCGGTACGTTTACGGTTAATTGGGTAAGTTGTACCTGCAAGAGCTGCAGCACCTAAAGGAGATGAATTAATACGTTTGCGACATTCTTCTAAGCGCTCAAAATCACGACTTAACATTTCAAAATATGCCATTAGATGATGTCCAAAAATTACTGGCTGTGCAGCTTGCAGATGGGTAAAGCCAGGCATAATTGTTGACGACTCTTTTTCGGCCAGGTCTAGTAATTCTATTTGTAATTTATTAATGTCAACAAGCAATCCATCAACATTGTCACGTAGATAGAGTCGAATATCTGTTGCTACTTGATCATTTCTAGAGCGTCCAGTATGTAGTTTTTTGCCTGCGTCACCACAAATTGAAGTTAAACGTGACTCAATATTCATATGAACATCTTCCAGGTCTAAACTCCAATTGAATTTACCTGAGTTAATCTCTTTGAGTATTTGCTCTAGACCACTAATTATTTGGTCTTTTTCATCAATAGTTAATAGCCCAACTTCGCTAAGCATTGTTGCATGAGCAATAGACCCTTGGATATCATAAGGCGCTAAAATCTTATCGAAAAAAATAGAAGCACCGAAAATTTTAACAAAATCATCCGTTGATTCGTTAAATCGACCACCCCATAGTTTGTTAGTTTCTTTAGTCATAGATTTGCAGCAAGTTGTTGTTTAAGTTTGTTTGTAGAATTATTAATCGCTTCATCAAGATACATCCAATAGTAATCTTCAATAATTACACCTATCATTTTATCTAATATTACCCCATAATTGTCGACTAGTATGATCGTTGGAAATAAATCAATTGCATAACTAAAACTAAAATCATTTTCAGACACCTTATCATTAAAAAAATTATTTATTTCTCTGTTACTGCTTGAATCAACATGTCGAATAATAATTTTATCCTTGTATTCTTCAATTTTTGCCATTGGACCTAATACTTCTTCCTTTATTTTTTTACAATATCCACATTCAGGCACAGAAAACATTATTAAAATAGGCGTTATATTTCTCATTGATTTCTGAGAATCCATAAAAAAATCTTCTGCAGGAGGAAGCAATAATCCTTCTGCCATAAGGGTATTGCTTTTTATTATTATTAATATAAGAATTTTTTTAAACATCGGTAATATTTTAATGTAAATTTTATATATATGAAAAGAACGCTAAAAATTGCAACTAGAAAAAGCCCGCTAGCTTTGTGGCAGGCGAAACATGTTAAATCAAAACTCGAATCATATCACCCTGATTTAAAAGTAGAACTAGTCGAAATGACAACAAAAGGAGACCAAATATTAAACTCGCCACTTTCAAAAATTGGTGGAAAAGGACTATTTATCAAAGAGCTAGAAACTGGAATCCTTCAAGGTAAAGCAGATATAGCTGTACATTCAATGAAGGATGTGCCTTATGAATTACCAATAGATTTTGAAATTGGAGCTATATTAGAAAGAGAAAACCCATTTGATGCGTTTGTTTCAAACAATTTTAATACAATTGATGATTTGCCTTATGGTGCTAGATTAGGCACCTGTTCAATGCGCAGAATGGTACAGTTAAATTCTAAAAGGCCAGATTTGATAATAATAGATCTACGAGGTAATGTTAATACTAGACTAAGAAAGCTCGACAATGGTGAGTATGATGCAATTATATTGGCTTGCGCAGGCCTTATTCGTTTGGGTTTTGAAGATAGAATTAAGCAACAAATGTCAGAAACAACATGCTTGCCAGCTGTTGGTCAGGGAGCTGTAGGAATTGAAATCCGTGCAAACGATAAAAAAATTAAAGAGCTCTTAGCTCCATTAATTGACATTGAAACCACTATTAGAGTAGAGGCAGAGAGGGCAATGAATGCTAGACTTGAGGGTGGCTGCTCTGTTGCTATTGCAGGATACTCAACCATCAATAATAATGAAATAATTATAACTGGACTGGTTGGCAGTGTGAATACAGGGGAAATACTTAAGAGAAAGATTTCAGGACCAACTGGAAAGGCAGAAAAATTAGGAACAGATCTTGCTGAAGAGTTAATATCTTTAGGAGCTATGGATATCCTAAACAACTAAATATGGGGGTTTAAATGCAAGCTATTGGATACAATGGAAAAGAGCTAGTTAATTTTGAAAAAGATTTACCTGCACCATCTAAAAGAGATCTGCTTGTAGAAATAAAAGCTATCTCTGTTAACCCGATTGATATTAAAGTTAAAAAGACTATTGAAGCTGGAGTTAAAGAGCCAGTAGTATTGGGGTTTGATGCTTGCGGAGTTGTTGTTGACGTTGGAAATGATGTATCAATATTTAATGTTGGTGATGAGGTTTTTTATTCTGGTGACCTTTCTCGTGATGGGTCTAATACAACTCACCAATTGGTTGACGAAAGAATAGTTGGAATAAAGCCAGCCTCAATGACATATTCTGAGGCTACAGCTCTTCCATTGACTAGTGTAACAGCTTGGGAGTCTCTATTTCATCGATTAAATATTACTGCTAAAGATAAGGATAAAACACTTCTATTGATTGGTGCAGCAGGTGGAGTAGGCTCAATCGCAATACAGCTCGCTAAAAAAATTGTTGGACTAAAAATCATAGCTACCGCTTCAAGGTCTCAGAGCAAAGAATGGTGCATGAAAATGGGAGCAGACATAGTTATTCCACATGAAAATCTAGCTTTTCAATTTAAGGACAATAAACTCAAGTCACCAAACTATATTTTATGTATGGGTAATCCGGAAGATTATTTTGAAGATATGGCTGATGTTATATCCCCTCAGGGCTCTATATGTCTTTTAGCAAACTCATCTAGGCATTTAGATATAAATATTTTGAAACCTAAAAGTTTAACTTTGGTCTGGGAAATGATGTCTACTAGAGCCATTTTTCAAACACTAGATATGATAAAGCAGCACGAGATATTAAACGAATTATCATCCATGGTTGACGAAGGGAAAATAATAGGCACTGCTACAAAAACATTGAGTCCTATAAATGTTGAAAACATCAAAAAAGCTCACAGCCTGATTGAAAAGGGCGATATGATTGGTAAGTTGGTTATTTCAAACTGAATATTAGATGCATTAATCAAAAATCGCTTCAGTAAATTCAGATGCGTTAAATACTTTTAGATCGTTAATACCTTCCCCCACTCCTATATAACGAATTGGCAGTTTTAACTCGTCAGAAATTGCGAACAACACACCACCCTTAGCAGTTCCATCTAATTTTGTAACACTTATACTACTAAGCTCTACCGCTTTATTAAACTCTTTTGCTTGGTTGATAGCATTTTGTCCAGAGCCTCCGTCAATTACTAACATAGTCTCGTGAGGTGAATTGGTATTGTTTTTCTTTAGTACAGATTTGATTTTTTCTAACTCTTTCATAAGATTGCCCTGGGTATGAAGGCGACCAGCAGTATCTGCAATAAGCACATTGATATTTTTTGCTTTTGCTGATTCATATGCGTCATAAATTACTGAAGCAGAGTCAGCCCCAGTTTTTTGTGAGACGACTGTAATTTTATTTCGTTCCCCCCAAATCTTGAGTTGGTCAACTGCTGCTGCTCTAAATGTATCCCCAGCAGCTAACATAACGGTTTTACCTTCGCTTTGGAAAGATTTTGCCATTTTGCCAATAGTTGTAGTTTTTCCTACACCATTTACACCAACAACTAAAATTACAAAAGGCTTATCTGAATCAACAACTAAATTACTATCTTGTATAAGAAGCTTTGTAAGTTCTAATTTTAAAAATTTATATAGACTTTCAGAATCTTTAAGAGATTTTCTGGAGGCATTTTTTCTTACTGATTCTAGTACTTTTTCTGTAGTTTGAATTCCAATATCAGCAGAAATAAGAACCATTTCAAGCTCATCAAGGAGATCATCATTTATTTCTTTCTTTCCTAGTAGAAGTGCTGAAAGGCTATTTCCAAGCTTGTCTCTTGATTTAATTAGTTTATCTTTTAGTGTTGCAGTTTTTTTGTCTTTAGACTCTTTTTCTGCTGAACCACTTTTCTTAATAAAATTAAACATTATCTATGGTGATTTGGTAAATTAAGAAGTAGTTAATTTTACTATTATTTTTTCTATACATCTATCCAATTAATGCTTCTATAATTGCACCATGACAAGTATTATTACATCAGTTGCCCCTGTTTTAAGTCTCATTGTAATAGGCTATGTAGCTCGTAAATTTCTTATCCATGATATGAATTTTTGGGACAAGTCTAACAGGCTGTTGTATTGGATATTGATGCCCACTTTGCTTTTTTATCATACATCAACAATAGATCTTTCAAGTGGCAATATTGGCAAATTCGCTACTGTTATTTTGACGTGTCTTGGAATTGCAACTGTTCTATCACTTATAACAACAAAATTATTAGGATATGACGTTAAAGTTACAAGTTCAGTTCTTCAGGGGGCAACTCGCCATAACTCTTTCATTGTACTGGCTTTAGCTGGAAAATTATTTGGTGATGAAGGTATAGCAATTACAACTTTAGGGTTGGCAATCTTTATACCTATTACAAATATAGTGGTTGTTGGTATAGTAGCTGGATTATTACAAAAAAAAGAGAAAACTGATGGGCTTAATAAAGTCGTATTTGATTTAATACTTAGCATATTAAAAAATCCCATTTTAATCTCCATTTGTTCCGGTTTATTATTCTCTTTAATATATGGAAAAGAAATAATTGTGCTGCACGACACAATGAATCTTTTAGGTAATAGTGCGCTTCCTTTTGTGTTGCTTGTTATTGGTGCAAATTTGAGAATTATGAGGCTTTCTAGTAAGTCAATTCCAATTGCAATATCTGTAACAATTAAAATGATAGTGTTACCTATATTATTATTTTTTACTGCTAATTATCTTAATCTTACAGATATAGAAACGTCTATAGTTATTTTATTTGGAGTTGTGCCGACTGCAGCATCATCATTCTCTGTTGCAAGACAATTGGGAGGTGATTACGACTTAATGGGCTCTATTATTACCGTACAAACCCTAGTTTCATTTATTTCTATTCCCTTACTTGTAGGCCTACTACAAGTTTATTAAGGGCAATTAGTTTACTCATTGAAATGTAATTAATCGTTATATAAATAAATATTATAGTTATTTGATTAGCGCAAGCTAGGCTTGCGCTAGAATTATAAATATTATTGCTGAATGTTTTTACCAATATTTATTAGAAAAGAAGAAAATGGACCCATATTGCCCATAGCTTCACCCATAGGTCCTTTGAATGATAGACCGCCAAAAGTCATATGATACATTGGCCCTGACTTTCCTGTACCCATATCAGCCCAATCTTCCATATCTGCAGACATCAAATAGTCAACATCAAAGTTTGGGTTGGATGTTTTTATGCTGTCAAATGCAGCTACTGCTTTACCGTTATTGTCAATATGCATTTCAGCTGCCACATTTGCATCTTTTACGACCACCTGAAGGACTTTGTAGCCTTTGCCTCCATCGTTTGTAGCCCAACCAGATGCAACTAATTCACTAGGCGTTGAAGAGTTGTTAAACTCGTCAGCCATTTGTTGAGCTCCAGCAAAAGCCGCCAATGAAATTATTGATGCAATTGTAATTAATATTTTTCTCATTTTTATCTCCATTATTATTTGAGCTGCATGCTCAATGAAGAAATTATACAGAAGTTATATTAGTACTTTATAATTTATTAATATTATAGATAGCTAAAGTAACACTTGCTCAATATTAACGTTAGATATAAGTGTTTCCTGCCATTTTTTTCCTAACCTTTGCTCAGCAATCAGCTCGATTGGATATACTGGGCTTACACCTGTGCTAGATTTGTATCTTGATAATCCCTGCCTACACGATGGGCATGTAGTAAGAATTTTTGTGCCTTTCTTCGCCTTTTTTTTGCCAATAAGTTTCATTAAGTCATTATTAATTTGCGCCTCCTTTTTAAATTTAACCTGTTTAGCAATGTCACTTCGAGATACTCCAAATGTACCTGCCTCTCCGCAACAGCGATCACTATTAATAACTTCTGTACCCATAATCTCACTTACAAGTTTTGTTGAATTAGTGCTTTTAATTGGGTCATGACATGGGGCATGATATAGGAATTTATTTTGGTTGCTCTCAAGTTTCACACCTTTTTCTAGTAGATATTCGTGAATATCAACAAGCTTACATTCTTTAAATATATCTCCTAGCTCATAGGTATAAAGCTGATCTATACATGTGCCACATGAAGTTATAACGTGTTTAATGTCTAAGTAATTTAATGTATTTGCAATTCTATGGAAGAGAACTCTATTTTCGGTTGAAATTTCTTTTCCTTTCTTTTCTAAGCCTGCAGATGTTTGAGGGTAACCACAACACAAATAACTTGGGGGCAAAACTATTTTAATGCCTTGGTCAAAAAGCAGTGCAACTGTGGCTAGGCTGATTTGAGAAAATAGCCTTTCTGAACCGCAACCAGGAAAATAAAAAACACTTGGTGAGTCAGGCTTGGTTTTTTGCGGATTCCTGAGAATAGGGATATTGCCAACATCATTAATTTTTAATAATTCTCGAAGAGGTTTTAAGCCAGTATCTTTTGGTAGTGGCTTATCTAGTATGGTTATAATCTCTGTAGTAAAACTAGGGTTGCCAACTGTTTTATTGGGCTGTTTTTTAATATATGGACGACAAAGTTTAGAGGCAATATTTTGTAATTTAAAGCCATAATCAATAAGAAGTCTTTTAGTTATATTAATCTTCCATGGCTTTGACATATTTAGATATGCCATTGATAATTTAGATATAACGCTTCTTTCGAGCTTATCATTCTTATAAAGAATATTTTTCATTTTGATAGATACATTACCAAAATCAATATCTACAGGGCAAGGGCTCTCACATCGATGACAAATAGTACAGTGGTCTGCAATATCATTGAGTTCATCGAAGTGATTGAGAGAAATGCCGCGTCGAGTTTGTTCTTCATATAAAAACGCTTCTGATATTAAGTTAGTGCCAATTATTTTGTCTCTAGGAGAGTAAAGTAAGTTAGCTTCTGGCACATGAGTTGTACAAACATCTTTGCATTTTCCACACCGAAGGCAAGATTTAACCATATCACTGATTTCGCCAATTTCACTACTCTCAAGTATTAAAGCTTCTTGTTGAACAAGCCTCAGTGATGGGGTAAATGCATTATCTAAACCACTGCCAGGCATAAGTTTGCCTTTATTGAAGTGACCATTTGGATCAATTTTATTTTTATAGTTAACAAAATCTTGCTTATAGTTGTCAGATAGGTATTGATATTTTGTTAATCCAATACCATGCTCTCCAGATATTACTCCGCCAAGATTTTGTACAAAAATCATAACCTCATCTACCACTCTTTCTGCCTGATGAAGCATTACTGTATTGTGCGAGTGTACAGGTATGTTGGTATGTACATTACCATCACCAGCGTGCATATGTATTGCAATAAATATACGCATTTCTCGATATTCTTTATGTATTAAATGTACCTTATTGCGAATATCAGAAAACATATCTCCCATCAATAAGTTATCGATAGGCTTTGCAAAGGACTTCTTATAGGAAATAACATTTTTTCCAGTTTGAATGCTATGAAATGTTGCTCTATCGCTTAAATTATCGATACTATTCTGCCATTCATTAAATACATCATCTAACAAAGAAAGGGCGCTCACTATTTTGTTTTTAAACAGGCTAGAATCAGGCACAACGGTGTTTAGATATTTTTTTACTGCACCTAATGTTGCCAACTTATTTTCAATTGACAGGCGAATATTTATACGTTCTATACCTTCACTATATTCTGCTAATTTATCTAATGGGATTACTACATCTTCATTAATTTTAAATGCATTAGTATGCTTTGCAATAGCAGCAGTATTAGCCCTATCTTTCCAGAAAATCTGGCGCTTTTGATAGAGCTTAGCGACAGCACATTCCCCACCTCTATCTTGTGTTATTTCTACTAGCTTTTCAATTATAGTGTCCAGAGAAGATTGATTATTTGCACTTATATCAATCAATAAAACCATATTCGGTAGTTCTGGTTTGTTCGCTTTAGTTGTATAGTTAACAGCCTTTATATAACGTGCATCTAAATGTTCCATTCCAATCAGATCTACGTCAGAATTCTCTTGAATACTATCCTTAATAGCTACAATAGCAGAAACGGCTTTATCTAAATCATGACCAAAAAACTCTAGACACAATGTATTTATACACTCTAAAGGCTTGTGAAGAATAAATTCAGCTGAAGTTATAATTCCATCGCAACCTTCCTTTTGAATCCCAGGAAGACCATTTAAAAACTTATTTGTTACATCCTTGCCAAGTCCAGCTTTTCTTAGCTTATCAGTCTTAATATTTAGTGTTTCAGTCTTAACTATAGACTTTGTGTTAGAGCTTAAATAATCAAGTTGAAAGGTTACCGATTCAAGTAGTTGTATTTTGTCTAAATTATGGTTAAGTCTTCTAACTTGTAACCAGTTTCCATCTGGCATGACCATTTTCCATGACAACAGGTTGTCTATTGTAGTGCCCCAACGTAACGCCTTCTTACCGCCAGCATTCATAGAAATATTGCCACCAATTGTGCACGCATCTTGAGAAGTGGGGTCTACTGCAAAAATTAAATTATTACTGCTTGCTAGCTCACTAACACGCTTATTGATAACTCCAGCACCTACATTTACTGAATGCATATCACCATCATGATTGATTGAGCCAATATGATTAATTTTTTCAGTATTGATTACTGCTGTGTGAGTAGATAATGGAATAACACCACCAGTATAACCAGTACCTCCTCCACGAGGAATTATGGTTAAACCAAGCTTAATACATGTGTTGACAATTTTTGCAACTTCTTTTTCGGTATCAGGAGTTATTACTACAGCGGGGTATTCTACTCTCCAGTCAGTTGCGTCAGTTGAGTGGGACGACCTAGATAATGCATCAAATCTAATATTATTATTGTGCGTAATCTTTAATAAGGCCTTCTTAATAAGTTTTTTGTTTTGGTTAAAATCATTCAAATAGGTTTGAAAGTCACTAACAGCTATATCTGCTTTTTCTAGAAGTACATCAACCTTTTCATTGTTTTTTGATCTGCTCTTTATTAGATTAAGACGAGAATATAAAGCTTCAATGAGAAGCGTCCAGCGACGTTTATTATTAAATAAATCTTCTTGTAGGTAAGGGTTT